>JAABUM010001997.1_pt1 | contig 28800 bp, 38 predicted proteins | sample 5559161 | NCBI WGS metagenome assembly JAABUM01 (sample SAMN10711868, study PRJNA513369) | rock metagenome | isolation source: Antarctica rocks | place: Antarctica: Victoria Land, Siegfried Peak nord
CCTTGCGGCCACAGCTGTCGCCTGGGCCGGCGCAGCCAGCGCCGCACCGATCACCGGCTCGCTCGCCTTCTCCGACGGCGCCAACGAAACCGGGCAGTCGCTGCTGACGCGCACCAGCTTCACCGTCTCGAACGCCACGACCCAGAGAGACAACACCCTCAACTTTTCGACCGTCGCGTCCGGCCAGCCGGTCACGATCGGCACCTTCTCCCTGCCAGGCGGCATAGCACCGACCGCCACCGCCAGCCCAAGCGACTTCCGGGCGTCGTTCACCGGCGGCACGTTTGTCGCCACCTCCGCCCAGAAGACGGACCAGTTCGTAGCCTCCACAGGCAACGAGTCGATCACCGCGCTGTTCCTGGGCACGTTCACGCCGGCCGACGGCCTGACGGCCTTCGACCCTTCGCCGGCAAGCGTGATCGCCAACCTGAACCGCAGCGGGTCCCTCGGCAACTTCTCGGTCGCCTCGGCCTTCACCCTGGCCGCACCCCCGGCCGGCGGCACCACCCCGCCGGGCGGCGGCGGCGGCGGCGGCACAAACGTGCCCGAGCCGGCCAGCATGGCGCTGCTCGGCATGGGCCTCGCGGGCCTCGGCCTGGTGCGCCGCCGCGCGAAGTAAGCCAGCCCGCTCAGGCGGACAGCAAGAACTGGGCGGCACCCGCGGGTGCCGCCCTTTTTGTTGCAGCTCGAAGCAACAAGCCAGGAGACGCTGCAAAGCTTGGCCGGCTGCCATAATGGCGATTCTACGTTGCTGCGGTGCAGCATGGGGCGACGGGACGGGGTGCCGGCGCACTGGCTGCGTCATGCCCCAGCGAGCCACAGCTTGGACTGGAGCGCACCGATCAGTCTGGTGCAAGCGACCCTGGGCCATGCCAGTGTGCCGATCGCGGGCCGCTACACGCCCGCCCGGCCGGAGGCAGCAGCAGCCGATACCTGGCCTACAGGGGAGGACAGCACCATGCATGGCCGTTTCAGTTGGGAGATTATGCTGGATTACTTGTCCGTGACCTACGCCGGGATGGCATCGGAGGACTGGCGGCTGCACGCCTCTCACGACGACCTGGTCGGGAACGTCGCCATCGTGTTCCTGACCGGCGGCGTCTCGGCGCCGCTGACCCTCGTCCGCATGCGGCGGAAGCGGACGCAGGCGGTGCAGCCATGAACAGGTTTGGGGACCGGGGCGGGCGCAGGACCATCGGCGCGCGAGAGATCGCTATGATGCAGTGGGATGATAAGCGAGAGGCGGAAAAGCACCGCCAGGAGGAACGGTCAGCAATGTTGTGGCTTAATCCGAGCGACCTGGGCGACCTGGCGCATCACGCCCCGCATGGACAAATCTGGATGCCGAAGGTTTTGCTGGACACTTTCTTCCGACTGCAACGGAAGCACGAGACCAACGGCCAGACGCTCGCCCGGCTGCTGCGCGAGGGCGATTGGCATGTCAACGACATCCCCAAGACTAAGGGTTAGCTGCGAGCACCAGGAGCGGGCGCGGGCGGCACAGGGCTAGGCCGGACAGCGCCACCACCAGCGCCAGGTCGGCGCCGGGTGGCGCATAATGCCGATTAGGTGCAGCGGGCGCGGTGGCCCCAGGCGTCCCCGCCGTGGTCGGAAACCGTAACTACGGTACAGGTCCAAGCTGGCGCCCAGGGGTCATTGTGCCCAAACTTGTTGCTCGACGTGGCACCAGAACAGTGCCAAGTTAGTGCCATGCCGACCATACGACGCAACGTGTACTTGAGCGGGCCGCAGGACGCATACCTCGCTGCGGAGGCCGAGCGGCTGGGCATCTCCGTTACCGAACTGCTGCGGCGGATCGTTGACCAGCACCGCGAAAGAGAAGCTGCCGACACGAAGCCGCAGAAGGCCAGCAAATGACGCCAGCCATCGCCGACACTATGCGCGTCCTGATCTCCGCGAACGAAAAGGGCGGGGTCGGCAAAACGACTCTTGCTTTCCATGCTGCGCACAAACTGTCCGAGAAGCGCCGGGTCTTGGTCATCGACCTCGACCAGCAGCAGAGCGCCCTGACGGAACCCATGCGGGCCTATGCGTCGCCCATCGACGCCATCAGCATGTTCGCAGAGCCAACCGTCATCCCGAGCATCGGGCCGATCACGCTTGCGTCCCGCACCCGCCAGCTTGAGGCGTTGGAGCGCGAGGACCCGGCGGAAATGGCCGAGACGTTCCGCGCCTCCCTCCGCCTTTGCGCTGAGCACTACGATGCCGTCGTGATCGACACCCCGCCGGCCTTCGGCGTGCGGACCTCTGCGGCCCTGCTGGTGGCCGACCTGGTGATTGCACCCATCGAGTTGAACGAGGCCAGCCTTGAGGCCGTCCAGAGCGTCGTGGACACCATCACGGCGGTGTGCAGCCACTACGGCAAGCCCTGGCCTGACCTGACCCGCCAGCGCCCCTTGCTGGTCAGCCGCTATGACACCCACTCCCCGCGGCAGCGCGCCCTGTTCGAGGACCTGTCGCACAAGGTCGGCCGCATCGTGGTCGAGGGCGCCATCGTCTCCCGCGATGCCTACGCCCGGTATCGCGCCGATGCCTGCCCCGTCTGGAATATGCGCGACCGCGCCGGCCGGATGAGCAGCAGCATCAAGCAGGCAGCCGACGAGATGCGCACAGTGTTGAGCGAGATCGAACGCATGATGGAGTTCGCCTGATGAGCAGCCCAGCCATTGCCCGGTTCGGCGGATCGGTCCTGGACCGCCTGGATGCCAAGGTTGCGGTGCGGCCGGGGGTGGCCCAGGCAACCCGCCTGCTGCTGGACCTGATCGACGAGGACCCGGCCCAGCCCCGGCGCGAGTTCGACCCGGCCAAGCTTGAGCAGATTGCCGCCAGCATCCGCATGGTCGGCGTCTTGCAGCCCGTTGGCGTCATCCAGGGCGCGCAGGGACGCTACCTGCTGCGGTGGGGCGCGCGCCGGCTTCGGGCGTCCAAGCTCGCAGGGCTGTCCGACATCCCCGCCGTGCTGGTGGGCGCGCAACAGACTGGCCTCGAAGCCCAGGTCATCGAGAACCAGCACAGGGCTTCCAACACCGATACCGAGCTTGCCGCAGCCATCACGCTGCTGACCGAACGCGGCATGAAGAACGCCGAGATCGCGACCGTGCTGGCCCTGTCCGATCCACAGTCGCTCAAGCACTACCGTGCGCTGGCCCGCCTGGACGAAACAGCGCCACTGCTGGTCGGATGGGTCAACCGGTCCAACATCCGGGCGATCTACGAGATGAACGCCGCATGGCAGCGTGCCACGACCGACCAGAGGGCAGCGTTGGCCGCTGACCTTGAGCACATCGAGGAGTTGACAGTCACAGAGGGGCGGCGGCTGATCGCTGCCCATACCGGCCCTGCCGTGCCAGTGGCCCCTGCCCCACCTTCACAACCGGCGCTTGCCGAGCCAATGACCACCACGCCTGTCAGCAAGGCTGCCGATCCCGATGCCGACAGGATTGCCAGGGTGCGTGCGTGGATTGCCGACCCTGCCCGTCCCCGCCCGCCGCTCAGCGTGTGAAAGGAGCCTCCGATGTCCCTCCCGCCTGTCGTCTACCAACCACGTCTACGGACCGCGCCGCCCCTCGTGCAAAAGGTTGTCCGTAGCGCCGGCGCCTTCGTGAGTGCGATGGCGGACGAGGCGGGCATCTTGGTCCTGGCTGGTGTCGTCATGGTGGCCCGAGGGGTTTGGGCGTTCGGGGCTGTCGCCTTCGTAGCGTCCGCCCTGGTGTCCCTCGCTTTCTGGGGCAACGCGATGCCCTCGGATGCCTGGCGCGCGACCTATGCGGGCGTCCTGGCCTTGGCTCTGATGGTGACGGCCCGGTTCGTCAAGAAAGCGTGCATACGGTACAGGTCCAGGACGGCAGACTACTAAGTCTGGATGGAAAACTTGCCAGCGATTGACCCAATCGTGACCGTAACCGGGCATGTGCGCCGCAGCGTTCGAGACCGCTTTGCGGCCTACGCACGCTCTGTTGGACAGAAGCCGGCGGCCTTGATCCGCATGTTCGCCGAGGAAGCTGCAGGCGAGGCGCCGACCGCTCCGGCGGGTGGGTCGAGCCAGAAGATCACGCTGCGGCTGCGGGACGACGTGAGGCGCCGGCTGCGCGAGCAGGCCGAGGCGACCCGGACGACGCCCACCGCTTGCGCCAGCGCGATCCTTGAAGCGCAGCTTTGCGGGCGCGTGCGATGGACCGAGCCGCAGATGGTCGAGCTTCGAGCCGCACGGGTTCTGCTGGCCGACCTACGGGACCAGGCGGTTGATGCGACCGCTGCTGACCAGGTGGCGAAGGCAATGCGCCTGGTCGATGCGGCGATAGCCGGGCAGGCGTCGTATTGGGGCGCTACAGCCTTAGCCGCATCTCCGGCAGGGCCACGTCCTGCAGCTCCTGCTGCTGGGCAAGGATACGCTGGACCTTCTCGCGCCGGGGCGTCGCATCCGCCGTAACGCCCTGCTGGCGCAGCGAATGGGCGAACGTCTCACGCCACGCCTGAATTTCCGGCAGCGTTCCCGCTACCCGGTATCCGTTTACCTGGACGGCGCGCACCGCGACATGGCTATGGAAGTGGCTGCGGTCGGCGTGCTGGACGGCGAACCACTCCGTTGTGGGGCTGATGTGCTGCCGTGCCCATGCCCGGGTGGCTTCAACCACCGCATCGTGGGGCGTTCCCGCAGGCATGGACAGCACCACGCCCAACGATTGGGTTGGGCAGGACGCGCGACGGGCATACGCGGCATTGTCGGCTACCCAGCGGTCCCGTAGCACCCGCATGTCATCCAGACCGTGCAGGATGCGCCCGTTGGACAGCTCGCCCGGCAGCTCCCCCTTGCGGGTGTTGTAGGAAAGCTGGGCAGCCAGCCCGGACGAGTTGCGGGTGCGCCCGGTCACGCGGACGATGACCTCCCGGGACTGCTGGGCGACGCCGGACTTGCCGGCCCGCCAGACCTTGCGCCCGCCGCCGTCCTGCCCCGCGTTGACCTTGCGAGGCAGGTTCCATTCGTTGCTGGTCAAAGCCGCATAGCAGGCCGGGGCACCTCGACCTTCGGCGGCTGCATCCGTTCGCGCTCCTCGACCTGTCCAGCCCCTGGACCACGCCAGGGCATATCAGCAATCGGCGGGGCCTGGACGGGCCGTGGGGTTTCGATGCCTTGCAAGCGATCAATGCGACGCTGCTCGATCAGGTGCCGATCTTCCCGGGTTGGCGCGTAGCCTTCGGCCCGCATCCCGCGCGCGGTAGCCTCGATCCAGGTATGCCGCGCAACTGTCAGGTCGCCGCTGATCTGCACATCGTTCCAGCCGCGGGACGCCGCGATGTCCAGCATGGCGCCTATTGTCCGGCCGTCACGCAACAGGCCCTGGATGCGCTGGTCGTTGGCGCGCATGGCGAGCTGGCCGTCGTCCTTCTGGTAGTATTCGCGTTCCCCCCGCACCGTGCGGACCTCATAGCGGCTCGCGATGCTGGGCGGGTCCTGGGAGTTGGGCGGGGCAGGGTCCTCACTGCGGCGGCTGATCTCGAATGCCGGGATGGTGGCGCCCTCCCGTTCGGGGAGCGGCTGCTTGGACGCCAGGCTTTTCAGCCTGTCATCCATCAACCGGACTTCCGCCGCTTCCAGGGACGCGAGCAGCAGGCGGTTCTGTTCGGGATGCTTGGCGACAGCCGCCATGCTACGTTCCACGTCCTCTTGCCAGCGCAGGGTGTTGAGGTCGCGCAGCGTCTTGGCTCCGGCAAACTGGCCTTCCAGTGATTGGCGCACCTCTTGCGCCTGCTCGACCGTGATCCTGTCCTCTGCCCCCGGCGTGCGGTCCTGCACCTGCCGCACCATCCCCTTCATCTGGTCCAGGTCGTGCAGAGGCGGCTTGCCGGCGATGATGTGGATTTCCGGCGCCAGCAGCACCGGCCCATCCAGGCGTTCGCGTTCCTTGAGAACCTGGGACGCATAGCCCTTTAGGCCGGGCACGTCGGCGCCGGCCGGCTGCCGGTCTTCAAGCACCCGGGAAAGCGCCTGGTGGATGATGCTGGCGTCGAGGCCCAGCACCTGCTGTTGCAGCGCCGCGCCTTCCAGCATCTGTCGCTCCTGGGGCGACTGGCCGGGAAGGAAGGGCAGCGCGCGCTCAAGCGTGTCGAATGACCCGGTGCGCTGCGCCTGGCGCTGTAGGATGTCCGCAACGCGGTCGCCTATCCTGATCTGGTCGGCGGGGTCCAAGTGCTCCAGCGCGGTCCGTATCGCGTCCGGGTCGGCTTTGGGGTTGCGCGCGATCTTGACCACCTGGCCGACGAGCTGCGTTTCAGCAAGCGCAACGGCATTGGCGAATGCGAGCGGATCGGAAGTCGTGGTTTCGCTCATTTGCGCCCCTTCAAGGTCGGCAGGTTGTGGATCACGCGGTCAATCTGCGCCTTGGCCGCGGCCGGCGACTGGCCGAACTGCGCCAGGTCAACCTGGTTGCGGGTGACGGCAAGCAGCGTGGCCTCAGCCTGCGCGACGCTCATTTCCAAGCCGGCGCTTTCCTTCAGGGGCCGGGATTTGGCTTTCGCCTTTGCTTTGGGCGCCGCCGACGGGGCCGGCGACGAGGGAGGAGAGGGGGGAGGAGAGGGGGGAGGCTGTACACTGTGTACAGGCTCCGGCCCGTCATCGGTGTCGTCAAAGCGCAGCTCTACCGGGATCGCGGCAATGATCGGCGGAGGCCGCAGGCGGTTCTTGAACGGCGGCTGGTCGTAATAGCGAATGCGCCGGGCCAGGGCGCCGGGCATCCCGCCGTGCAGGATGATGCACCTGTCCTCGGGAAGCTGTGTCACCTCGTATGCGGTCATCAGCCGCCGCTCGGTGGCGGAGTTGCTGACGTTGCCCTTGAACAGGTCCGAGAAGCCGCCGAACGCGGAGGCGGAACTGCCCTGGCGCTTGCCTTTGACGGTGCCCAGCCGGCGGCTGATCTTCTCGGCAAGGTCGATGTCGTCTGGCGCAAGACACAGCTCGACCTTGCAGTTGTCCATGATCTTGCGGGCGCCAGCAGCCTTGTAGATGTCCTCCAACTGCGCCGGGGTCTGCACAATGGGAATGAGGCGCACCCCATAGCCGGCGATATAGCCGAACGCCTCAACGATCTTCTCGGACGCACCCAGCAACGGGAATTCGTCCAGGACCACGTTGACCTCAAGCCGGGCCTCCGCGTCCGTGCCCGGCGGCACCCGGGCCGTCAGGTCGATGAACTGCGCAAACAGCAGCGTCAGCAGTGGCTGCAAGGTGGCGATGTCGTTGGGGGCGACCCCGACGTAAAGCGCCGTGCGCTCGTGGCGCAGTCTGTCCAGGCGAAAGGTGTTGCCCGACGTGGCCGCGACCACGCGCGGGTTGGAGAAGATGCCGAGATAGCTTTTGATCGTGCGCTTGATGCCGTCCAGCAGGTCGGCGTTGCCGCTGGTGAACTCGCGCAGGTTGTCGGCGCAGGGCTTGGAATAGGGGCGGCCGGCCTGGCGCCGGGCATTCAGCGCCGCAGCGATGTGTGACGGGCCATCACCACGCGAGAGCAGCGCGACCGCCGCAGGGATCGAGAAGTCCGCGCCGTCAGTCTCTGACAGGAAGGCGAGGACCGCGGTGTAGGCCGTGCGCGCGGTGCGGTTCCAGAACTGCTGCTGGCCTTCGCCGGCAGGTATCTGCGCGTGGACGATGGCCTCGATGTCCCCCCAGGTGTCCACGGAGGGGGAGCCGTCCGCCATGCGCCGCACGTAGCTGCACGGGTTGTACTGCGCCGTCTGGCCGGTGGGGGACAGCGGCGCGAACAGAACGACGTTGGCGCCCTGCTCGGCTTGCCACCCGGAGGTTGCCGCGAACGCCTCGAACTTCGGATCGAAGAAAATCAGCGACATGGGATCGGCGGTCAGGCCGCACGGGATCACGGTCCCGACCCCCTTGCCGCTCTGCGTCGGCGCATAGACGATCATGTGCTTGCGCTGCTTGCCGGCCAGCCGCACGAAGCGGCCCCGCACCCGGGCCAGGTAAAGTCCCCGCTGGGAACTGAATCCCACCTTGTGCAAGTCGCGCCAGGATGCCCAGCGGGCGTTATCATGGGCGATGCGGGGGGCGACATGCCGGGCGAGCAGGCCAGCGCCTATGGCAAGAGGAATGCCGGTGGACACCAGGGCCGACAGCCGCAGGCCGCGCTCGACCAGCGCGTTGACGGCGGGGGCCTTCGAGGGGTCGGGATACCATTCGCGGTAGGCCCACCATTCCACCAAGGGCCATCCGGTGTGCGGCCGGCCCAGGTAGGTCAGCAGCACCAGGCTTGAGACGGTGGACCACAGCACGGCCGCCAGCAGCAGGGCCATGATGCCGGCCAGCACCTTCGCCGGCAGCGGCCAGTCGGAGAGCGCGGCGATCACGCGGACACCATGCGGTCGGCATTGGCCGTCTCGCCAAGCTCAAGCACCTCGACCAGCCGGTAGCGGACGCGCTCCCCGGCCTGCTTTGGCAGGAAGCGCCGGCAGCACAGCACATGGGACACGTATTGCCGCAGCTCGCGATGCACGTCCTCGATGCTCATGCTGCGCCCTGCCTCGCTCTGCCGGATCATGCTTTCCATGCTGTTGAGCGCCTTGCGCGCGTTGGGGGCGTGGACCGTGGTGATGCCGGGCGTGCCGATCTTGAGGCAGCGCAGCAGCGACCAGGCATCGCCGCCGGCCCTGATCTCCTGGAAGCAGAGCCAGTCCGGCCGCAACTGCATGGCGTCCTGCACGCGCTTGGTGGCGCTGTCCGGGTCGGCTTCATCAAAGAACAGGCTGACCCAGTTCCGTTGCGGCAGGTTCTGCCACTCGGATGACCCCTCAATGGTGACGACGCGCAGCTCCGGCGGGATCGCACGCACAAGGGCCTCTGCCATCGTCGTCTTGCTCTCACCGATGCCGCCGGTGACGATGGTGGTCCTGCCGGCGCCGATGACGGTCTCGGTGAAGTAGCGCACCCAATCCACCGCCGGGTTGAGCATGTCGAAGTAGCCGCGCTCCGCCAGCCATTGCAGCGTGGGCACGAAAGACAGCGCCCGGCGCCGGATGGTCAGGGACACGGTTCCTTCCGGCACGGCAGGCGGGAGCATGATCTTGACGCGCTGCCCGTCGGGAAGGGTGCTGGCGCACGACGGCACGCCGTTGCCGACATCCTTGCCGCCCATGCGCGCCGCCAGAATGGCGATGGCTTCCAGCCGGTCGTAGGTCAGCCCCGGCGCGTCGTGCCAGGACCAGAAGCCGTCTTGCTCGACGCCGATGCGGCCGGGTTCGTTGACCACGACCTCTGTGGTTGCAGGGTGTGCCAGGGCGGCATCCATGTCCCCAAGCAGATGGCGCAGGGTCGCCTCACCGGCCTTCATCGCACGGCCTCGAAACGCAGCGCCCCGAAGTGGACAGGAGCCGTTACCAGGATCTGGATTTCCTCTCCCTGGTTCTTGTGGAACACCGGCGGCAGGTTGACCGTGCTGGACAGCACCTGGTTGACCACGCCTTCCGTGTCGCTGGTGTTGAACTGCACGCCGTTGCTGCGGCTGCGGAGCGCCGCGGACGGAAGAGCGATGGCCGAGAGCGCCGCATCGGTGATGATCGCGTTGCCGACCCGCTCCCAGAACCTGGTGTCAACATGCCCATCCATGCCGATGCGCCCGAGGGGATCGGTCATTGGCGAGCCGCCTAACGGCACGGCCAGGCCATCCGAACGCCATGCGGTCGCGGCCATCGCCATCATGCGGCCCTGCCCCACGGCAAGGGGCTGGTAATTGCCGATGATCGGGGTGCCGGCCGGCAGCAGCTCTGTCAGCCCGTCCCAGCTCATCACGGACCGGGCCACGCTGCACACCAGGGGACCGGCATGGGTGCCGTCTATGGCCTGGGTCAGCGTGCAGCCGATGCGGGTGGTCGGCTTGAGGGTCCGGCTCAGGTCGCCGACGACGACGGCCTCCCCGCCTTCAACCTGCGCCGGCTTGTAGGTCACACCGCCCCGCGGCGAGGAGGCTGACACGGCCTGGCCAGGTTGCTCTGTATCCCGGCGGGCAGCGGCTCCGGCAGAGGACGTGTTGTAGTGCGTCACCATCGGACCGATTGCGGCTCCCGGCGCGGCGACGGCGGCGGGCGCGGCCGGGGCATCCATCGGCGGGGACCATAGCCGCTGCATCACCGGCAGGACGGGCGCTGCAGGAGCTTCGGCCACAGGGTCTGGCTTGGAGGTTACGCGCCGGACGGTGATAGCCTTCGGGTCGATGGGGTCGAGATCGGCCGGCGGGGGCTGGTGCCCGAACACCGCCCACAGCACGCCGACACCGCCCAAAGCCAGGACCGCACTCAACACGACGGTCGGGCTGGCGCTGCGCCGCAGGGCGCTGCGGCTGGTAACGACCGGGTTGGCGCCGCTCATGGCCGCGCTCCCGCGTCGGCCCGCAACCGGGTTCGCACGCGCGGGGACACGGTGCCGGTGCCGGTGTCCAGGCCAATCGGGTTGAACGACACGTCGAACAGGTCGGCGACCAGGTTGCCCCGCCGGATGCGCCAGAACTGCGAGGTCGCCGGAACAACCACCAGGCCGGGCCTGGCAGGAGAGGGTGCTTGGGTAACGGACTGCTCGGTCCCGTCTGGGTTGATGAGGAACACCGCAGCGGGGGTCATCTGCCCAGGCCACAAGAAGCTGGTGGCCGCTCCGGTGTCACAGGCCGCAGTGGGCAGCACCGCGACGTCGCCGCGCCACATAAAGTTGCAACGGCGTCGCTGGGTAGCGGCGTCGCTGGCGAGCATCGCGCGGGCGCGGACCTCTCCAGCTCCCTCCATCCGTTCCGCCCTTCGTGCCCGCCATGCTGCAATAGCGGCGCTGCGCCGGGCGCCAACAGCCGCATCCTTGGCGGCTGCATCCTCCTGGGCATAGGTCATAGCGACCGTGAGGTAAGGAACGACCGGGGCAGCGGCGCCCGCGCCGACGCCGGACGAGGGATCGTTGCTCGCTATACGACTGTCCCCGGGCATAGGGGTTGGCTTGACCCCTTCGGCCGCGGCGGTCAGCTCCAGCGTGTAGCGCCGGGTTTTGCCGTCCGGCAGGTAGCTGACGACATGGGCCACGGTGGTCGGCGCCCCAGCATCGGGCGCCACCGCGAATGAGTGCCCGGCCGCATCGTGGTGCCAGGCTTTGGAGACGATGCTGACATCGAACTTGGTTTCGTCCGGTGACAGCACGATCTGGGTTTCGCCGGCCGCAGGCGCGATGATCTGGATGACATCGTTCGGGGAATAGGGAACGTGGAGCACTCGCGGCTCGCCCGGGGTGCTTGGCGTCGGCACCTGCAGCGCGAGCGCAGGGGTGAATAGCGCGGTGCAGGCCAGCAGCGCCGCCGGCAGGGTGCGGATCATAGGATTGGTTCCCTATCAAGAGGGCGGGCATAGCTGGAGATGACGATGCCGGCGGGGTTGCAGGGCTGGACGGCCTGCTTGTCCTTCCGCACCGTGAAGCGCGCGGTGCCGGTCACGACCGGGCTTGCCGCATTCAGGCCCTTGTCCTGCCAGGAGAACGGCACGGCGACGCGCCGGGCGCCGCCGGCTGTCAGTCCATCAGTTGTGGCGGAGCTGGTGATCGTCACGTCGCGCCAGCCGCGGCGGGCGCGGGCGAACACCTGCTGGGGAGCGGTCCTGGCATTGTTATACCACTCGGCAAACCGGGCCTGCTCGTCCGGGTCGCTTATGCAGGCGACGGCCTGGAAGGCGGCGTCGGCGTCGGCCTCGTTCCACCCCTCCCGCATCTGCACGTAGCGTTCGAGGAACCAGTTATCGACGGACGCCGGCAGGTCCATGCTGGCGGTGCGTATGTCCTGCAGGACCCGCGTGGTGCCGGTTGCGGGGTTGGCGACCAGGATGCCCCAATGCTCCGTGTGCCGGCCGACCACGACGGCCAGGGCCAGGCCCATTGCGGCGGTGGCGACGGCCAGGGACACGAACCCACACCGCCAGCCGTTGGCCTCCCTGCGCGCCGCCTTGAGGGCGTCCACGGCGTAGGAGTTGGCCTCCTCGACATACGCCTCGAAGGCATCCGGCGTGACGTGAGGTTGCGGCAGCGCGATGCCGTGCGCGACGCCGTCCATCAGCCGGGCGCCTTGGGCATCACCGGGGACGGAGCAAGTGCCGGGTCAATGTCCCACTGGCCCGCATTCAATGCGCGCCAGGCGCCGGACGGCACCGGCGCCCCCTTATCGCCCGCGCATCCGGCGAGGGCCAGCAATGTGAGTAGGGCGGCGAGGCGGGATGTCATGGGTTGGGTCCAGTCATGGCAGGTTGCGCGCGTGAGAGGGTCGGACCGGGCGGGATGACCGGCGCGGGGCCGGCGACGCGGCGGTAAGCAGACTGGGCACCTTGGCTCGCGATGCCGCCGGCCGCGCCCAGGGCCGCCCGCCCGCCGTTGGCGACGGCGCCATAGGTGGCTGCCACCAGCAGGTTGGGCGCGAAGTGGATGCCGCCGCACAGCGACGCCGCGGCGGCCGGCAGCTTGCTGGCCCACCAGCCGCACAGGGCGAACACCGCGATGGCCGCGAACATCATTGCCAGGCGCTGTGAGAAGTCGGCACCGTTGCCGACAGCCATTGCCCGGACGATGGCCGTCTCGGCGCCGACCAGCAGGGAGGTCAGGATGATGGAGAGCCCTTGCAGCACGACGGCGGACAGAGTGCAGCCGAGCCATGCCGAGAACATCGGGCGGGTCGGCGCGAAGAAGGCGCAGGGGATGAACACCGGCCCCAAGGCCACGTAGATGACCGCCATGATGTGACCGAGCAGCCAGATGCCGTAGCCGGCCAGGACGGCGAGCAGCGCGACCACGAAGAACACCATCACGAGCAGCAGCAGGGGGTTCCACTTGGACAGCTCGTTCCAGATGGACAGCCCGCCCGCCACCGCCTGGTTCCAGACGACATCGTAGGCCGCGGCATCGGTGGCCACGCCCGCGCCCGCGTTGACCAGGGCAGTGAAATAGGCGGGCATGGCGACCAGCACGCCATCCCGCACTAACCAGGAATAGGTGGAGGCCGACATGACCAGCGAGAAAAAGGCCAGCTTGGCGACCAGCTTGCCGAAGCCCTGAGCCGGATGCGGATACCAGCCGGCGGCGATGCCCATGCCGTAGAGCGCAATTGCGATGGTCCCGAAGGCCAGCACGACGGCGCCGGCCTGTGTCAGCCCCGTGCCAACAATGGCGTCCAGCGACCCCATCAGCGGCCTGTCGATGAGCTGCGTGAAGAACGCAAAGACCGCGTTGGCCTTGAAAGTCGGGTTCATGGCCTAGCGGGTCCCGGGACGCCCATCGGACATGATGGACGGGGTGCAGGTCGCGGACGGGTCCGACGCGCTGCGCCAAAGCCGCAGCCTGGAGGCGTCCACCCAACCGGTCTGGCCGTCCAGGTGCAGCACCTTGGCATAGCCGTTCATGGTCTGCGGCGGGCTGGCCACGATCATGGTGGCGCTGGCGATCCCCAGGTGTGGAGAACTGGGGCTAGGCAGCACCAGAACCGGAGGTGCTGCATCGGGAGGCTGCAACGTCATGCAGACGTAGCCGGGGATGGGCTGCACAGCCGTTAGGCCGGTGGCCGGGGCCGCCGCTGGCGCCAGCAGGGCTGCGGCGAGGATGAGACCGCGCATGAGGAGGTCCTTTCAGGTTGACTTGAGGCCGAGCAGCACGGGAGCAGTGGCGGCGTTACCCAGCTTGCCGGTGATGCCGGCCCGCCATTGCCCGACCGTCGTCACGCCCGGCGTGATGCCGTTGCCCTGCAGGGTCGCGGCGCTGTAGCTGGACAGCACGGAACTCATCGGCGTGCTGTTGTCGGCACGGGCGAGCGCGACGCCATAGCCCTGGCCGAAGTTGTAGGCCCCGCGCACGTCCATGACGGTCGGGTTGGCGATGCCGGACTGCTGCAGGGTCAGCGCCGCGGTTTTCAGCTCCTGCGCCGCAGCGATGCTCTGGGTGGCGGGGTCCATTTTCCCGGCCAGATCGGTGCCTTGCCCGGCGGCGCGCATCGCGGCCTGATACGTCCCGTCCGTCATTTGGAACGCACCGTTGACGGTGCTGCCTGCCCGCGCCGGCACGTTCTGGCAGCCGCTTTCGAGGACGCACGTCGCCGCGACCGCATTGGGGTTGACCCCCAGCCCGCTCGCATTGTCCGCGGCCTGCTGGCCCCAGCTTTGCCCCGTCATGGTTTCGAGCGATGCCGTGCTGCCGCCGGCAGATGCGGCACCGCCGCCGCCGATCAGGTTGGTTCCGGTCGCCATGACGTTGGACACCAAAGCGGACGGGGCCGGGCAGCCCCCGCTGCCGCCGCCGTTGTAAAAGGCGATCAGCGCCTCGACGCAGCGCCGGTCCTGCTCATCCGTTCGCTGGGCGCGCACCTGCTGCTGGGTTTGCGCCATCACGGCTACGGCTTGGAGCTGCTGCTGCTGCGAGGCGATGTCGCTCTGCACGATGGCCGTCTGCGCCTGTAGCTGCGACACCTCTGCGGGGTCGCTGGCAATCTGCGCACGGGCGCGCAGCGTGGCCAGTTGCGTCAGGCGGTCGGCGCTGGCCTGGTAGGAGTGCTGGGCCAGCGCCTGGATGCCGGCCAGGCTGTTGGCATTGGTCATCAGGTCCTGGGCACGCCAATCACCGCCAGACGGCGTGTAGACGTGGTTGGCCAAGGCGTTGCCGGTGTAGAGGCCGGACAGGGCTGACGACATGCCGGAGATGCCGCCGGTGCCCGATATGAGGTTCTGTACGGCATACGGGTTGACGGGCATAGGGTTCTGGATGCCCACCATGTTCAGCGCGGCCATCGCCGATCCCAGGTCGCGGACGCCCGTGATGGCTTGGTAGGTCGCCATCAGGCGCTGCAACTGCGCCTCCATTGCCGAGAGCTGCTGCCCCCAGCGGGCCAGGGTTTCAGCGTGCTGCGCGACCTGGTTGCCGATGCTGGCGGCGTCGATGACCGGCAGGCCGCTGCTGCAGGCGGGCCACGGCAGCGCAAGCAGGGCGACGGACGAGGCGAGAGCGAGGCGGCGGATTATGCAGCGTCCTCCAAGGGTTGCCAGGCCCCGCGCAGGCTGGCCTCGAATGCCGGCGTGCGGCGACGGCGGTGGAACTCGGCAAACAGGGCGTCCGCGTCCGCGCCGGGCATCTCGGCCGCTATGGCGTCCATCAGGTCCACGGTTTCGGTGCGGGCCGACAGCGTGGCTATGATATCGTCCATGCCTTCCAGGCAGAGCTGGACGGGCACGTAGGAGGTCCCCTGCTTGAGCAGGAACCGCCCGCGGCGGCCGCCGGACAGGCCGCTCTTGACCAGCCGGAACGCTTGGCCCGGCACTTCCTCCGGGTTGGTGCCGGCGCCCTCGATGGGAACGCCGTGCGGGAAGCCAAGCCCCTTCGGCCCGAGGTCCGACCAGGTGGCGCCGCCGTTCGGGAAGTGCATCTGCGTCAGGCACTGCTCGCGGATGGTGTGCGCGATGTCACTGGCCATCAGGGCGGACCCGACCGACTGGGTGACGAGCCACATGCCGCAGTTCTGCTTGCGGAAGGTGGCCAGGCCGTTCTGGATCAAGCCGCGGAATGCCGCGTTGGTCAGGCTCTTCCAGAACTCGTCTATGGCGACGATCATGCGCCGGCCATCCACCATCTTGCCAACGCGGTGGAACAGGTAGCTCTGGATCGGACCACAGGCTTCGCGGTGGTCCATGTAGCGGGTCTGGTCAAAGCCGATGATTTGCGCGTCCAGGCGGATGCGGTCGCGCGGGTTGTCCAGCACCCAGCCCAGCTCGCGCCCGGCGCACCAGCGCCGCAGCCGCGCCCCGGTGCTGCCGGAGCCTGCCCCCAGGAAGGCCCGCACCTCGTTGAACGAACGCAGCGCAGGTGGCAGGCCCATTACGGTCCGCAGCGCCAGGTCAATGCGATGCTCGTCTTCGGGCAGCAGCGCCGGCCCCTCGTCGGCCAGGATCAAGCTGCGGACCAGGGCACTGAGATACGCCATGTCGCCGGGGTTGCGACCGTCCAGCGCTTTGAGGGGCGCGAGGCCGGTGTCCTCCCCCACGCGGATTTCGATGTAGGCACCGCCCATCCGCATGACGAACAGCTTTGCGCCGCGGTCCTTGTCCCACAGCACGACCTGCGCCCCAGTTCGCTCCATCAGCCATCCCAGCAGCGCCAGGAGCACGGTGGTCTTGCCGCTGCCATTCGGCCCCGTGATGAACAGGTGCGGCACATCTCCCGGCCGGCCATCTTCGGACGTGTGCAGGTTCCAGTAGTAGGGCGTGCCGCCGTTGGTGGTGAGCAGGGCGGCGAAGTCGCACCAGCGCCCGCCGCGCCAGCCGCGGGGGAAGTTGTGCAGCGGCGCGGCAGCGGCGAAGTTGCGGGTTGTCCAGGGCGCGGAACGCGGGTGCAGCCCTTCCGTCCCGGGCACCTGGCCGAAGTATGCGGCTTCCAAGTCCCAATCCAGGCGGGCCACAATGGCGCCGGACGCCCGCAGATCATCATCAGCAGCGGCGGCGGCAACGGCCAGCGACTGTTCGTTCTCAGCCAGCACCATCAGGGTCAGATTGTGGATGCCGAAGCCGTAAAGGCGTTCCTGCAGATCGTTCGCGGCGAGAGCCAGCGCATGTTTCTGCTTGAAAGCCGGGTCGTTGGCGCTGACGAACTGGTTGGTCGTGCGGCTTACGATGGCCTGGCTTTCGTGCAGCCGCATCTCCCCGAAGCTCTGCGAAAACACCAGGCGGTAAGGGGCGGCCAGCAGGACGTTAAACATGCCGGCAGCGGTTTCCGCAGGGTAGGTCGAGAGTCCGAACAGGGCGGCCAGGTCAGTTCTGCCGGCCTGGCGCAGCTCAACCACCTTGTCGCCGCGCACGACGGGACGATGGGCGCAGATAGACACCGCCAGCCGCCCGCGGGACAGAGGGACCTTTTTGAACCGCCCGGTCAGGATCAGGCTGTGCGCCTCTGCAATCTCGGAGAATGCCGCCTGGCCTTCTGAGCGCAGGCCGAGCAGACGCAGGCCGTGGGTTGCCCCGAGGTTGGCGCGCACCGTGCCGATGACGTGTTCCAGGGCATCGAGGTCAGCTTGGTCAACCGGCTGCGGCGTGCGCGCAGCAGCCCGCTTCGCGCGACCCGTCAACGTGGGAGGGCGGATCGTGAGGCCCAGCAGCAGGGTGTTGGTCCAGAGGTGGCCCTGATCGACCAGTCGGAAGCGGTAGGCAGCATCCAGCTCGGCTACGAACGGAATGCGCGCCTTCATGGCGGGGTAGTCGCCCGGGTCCGCCTCAGCATGGACCAGGTGCTTGGTGATGGTCAGGCGCGGGCGCAGGTTGAGGGTGCGGTGTAGGCTGCACAGTGCCTCGTGCTGGCCGGCGAGGGCATCGCCGTCCAGGTCCTCCCAGCGGGCACCATCCACCTCGAACATCGCGTGGACCGACCCGTCGATGTTCCGAATGACATGCGGCCGGACATGGGAGAACTGCGGCAGGTATTCCGTGACGCTGCGCTCGCGTCCGAACTTTCTCCACGCACGGCGCAGCCAGCGGTCAGCCGGCATGGTCGCGCAGCTCGTTGGGATCGTCCCGAAGGGCGACGGGCCAGGGGCGGAACGTGGTGCCGCCGAAGGCGCGCGTCGGCCAGGAGAGCAGCACCCGGGCGCGCGTTTGCGCCCAGGCGTTGAGGATGCGGAGCCACAGCGGCTCCCAAGACGTGAGCGCGCGCATGACGGCGAAGGTGGCGAGCACGGCAACCGACACGATGCCGAGCCGCCACCACACGTTGTAGGCATGGGTCATGTTGAAGATCATGCCGCCCGCCCCGGCGGCGAGCAGGAACCCGCCGAGCGGCATCCCGTAGATGTTCGAGGGCCGTGTGACGGCCAGGAACACCACGTCGCGCGTTGATCCCGGGGCGGGGCTTGTCATGCCAGCAGGCTTGCCGCTGCGCGAGCCGCAGCCTGGACTGTGCCAGGCACGTCCAGCGAGGCGGTGTGGAACCACCCATAGACGGAACGGGCAATGCCGGTGCCGCCGGAGGCGATGGCGGTGCCGAGCAGCACGGCGACAAAGGCCGCAACCCCGGCTCCCATGCGATAGCACATGATGCCGGCGATCACGAAGCCCAGCGCGGCGATGTAGATGATGATGTCACCCGTTCCCCAGGTGGCGATCTGTTGTGCTCCTGTTGTCAGGCCCTGCATGTTTCAGTCTCCATGGTGCGAGAACAGGCGGGGCTGACCCCCGCCCGGGGTTTCGGCGGCAGACGGGTCGCCAGCGCGCACGAACAGGGGGCCGGGCAGGCGCGTCGGCGCCGCCGGCAATGGCGATGGCGCAGCCGGCAGCCCGGCGATGCGGATGGCCGGCACGATAACGGCGGCGCTGGCTTGGACGCGCTGCACGTAAGCGGTCCCTGGCCCGGCGGGATGCCCGGCATTGTAGCAGCCGACCGCGGAGAGCAGCCGGGCCTGCTCGTCCGCCCCGGTCGCCCGGCCCCAGCAGTCCGCAAGCACTTCGCCGCCGATCCGAAAGCCGGTGCAGGGGTCAAAGGCCGCACCAGGCGGCAGGCCACGGCGCTGCAGGTGTCCGGCTGACCAGTTGATCTGCGCTGCGCCCAGATCGACGCTGTGTCCCGCCGCGATGAGCTGCGCCGCGAGCGCGACCGCCTCTGCAACGGTGGCAGGGTGATACGACCGGCGCTCCGTGTTGTCGCCTATCGCCAAGCTGTCGAATGAACTCTCGGTCCGGACGACGGACAGCAATGTCTCAGGTGCGACCGCGGGAGCGCAGGAAGCTGCAATTTGCAGGGCCGCAGCGAGCGAGAGGACGCTCATGCCGACTGCCGAAACAGGGGCATGAGTTGCACGGAACGTCCAAGTCTTTGCAGGATCGGCACATGTGGAGTCGCAGCAACCATCAAAGGAGCGCCCTAAAGTGCCTAGACATCAGATGAGGCTTTGGTAGAATGCCAAACCTTAAGACAGGACGCAAGCGTTTGCTAGAAGGTATGATTTCCCCTGGGCAGTGTCGGGCCGCTCGCGCAGCGATTGGCTGGACACAGGACGATCTGGCATCAGCAGCCGGCATCACGGGAATGACCGTGCAAAGCTTCGAGCGCGGCGCGCGGCTGCCTCACCCCAACAACCTCCTTGCCCTACGCGCCGCCTTGGAGCGGAAGGGCGTGCGGTTCTTGGAACCCGAGGACGGACTGGAGGGGATGCAGTTCGCGCCAGATGCGGGGCGGGATGCAGAGTGCGAGCCGAAGGCCGGGCCGGGAGAGACGTGAGCGTGTTCGCCTGATCCCATGCGGTCCGCACAGCCGCGCCGACCGGCGACGGAAGATGGGCTCGGGGGAGAGGCGACCCGGCTAGCTGCCGCCTGTTTGGCGGACGACGCCAGCATCGCGTATGGCACGTTTGACGAGGCGGGCAAGGCCGCCAAGGTGACGAAGGTGACAACATGACCCGCCTGTCTCTGCTGCCCGCAGCGATCATCCTCGGCCTGCCGCTGGCGCTGCCGACCCCTGCCGCGGCGCAGTCCCCGACGTGCGGCAGCCTGGGAAGCCCCAGCGACCGCCTGTCCTGCAGCAAGGTCGAGGAGCGCTACCGCCAGCCGTCCGTGCAAGCGCCGCTGCAAGCCGAGCCGCCGGCCGATTGCGATACCCTTTCCCCGGACGACCGCACTATGTGCCTGCGCTACCGCGGCGTCCTGCGGGGGCTGCTTGAACCGCACAAGAACCACGACGACGCACCGGTGATGTCCGCGCCCGTCCAGCAGGCCTTGCTGGAATGCCTGCGCAGCAGGGTAAATGCGCGGCGCCTGGCCTGCTACGACCGGGCGATGAGCCTATGGCGGCAGGATATGGTGAATGCTGGTCCGACATCCCAGCACGGGGACGGGTCCTGACGGCGGGCGACCTTCGGCCAGCCTGGGGTCTGGGGAGCAAGGAGGTCAGAGGGACGCGCCTGCGGCAGCACGACAGTTCAGCACGTCAGGAATATCTTGCAAATTATGAGACTGTCGTAAATTTTTACAGATGCTTGTCGGACGTTTGTTAACACTATGATAACATTATGTGGCATCAAGGTTGCAAGGAACTATGGATCATCAGTGATCCGCTAGTGATCCCTCAACCCCGGAGCATCCATGCGTCAGTTTCTCCTAGCTTCAGCGATGATCCTCGCTGCCCCCTCCTGATCGAAAGTGGGGCGCAAGCCGCGCCGATACTCGGCCTCACCGTGCAGTCAGGCGGCCAGTCCTCCTTCCAGTCGGTGGCACTCGGCTCCACCGGCGGGTCCTACAACTTCGCCCCTGTCAGCGTCGGCAACTTCACCTCCAACAACATCGGCACGCAGCTGTTCTCCCCGGACTACATTGACCTCGCAACGTTCGACCTTTCGAGCCGGTCGGGCGGAACCCTCATCATCACCCTGACCGGAACGGGCTTCACCACGCCGGTCGGAGCGTCGAGCTATCTCACGCAGTTCACGGGCAACGTGGCCAACGGCACGGCCACCGTGACCGCCCAGTCGTATCTCGACAACTCTGACACCCTGAACAACCCGGGCTGCGCGGTTGGCTGCACGCTGTTGAGCAGCGTCAACCTGGGCGGCAGCGCCACGGGGTCCGCCGTCAGCGACGGCTCGTTCGCCTTGACCGAAGTGATCACCATTACGACCCAGGGCAACACGCAGCTGAGCCTCGATGCGTCGGTCAGCAATACGTCGAGCGGCAATGGCGGCGGTGGGACGGGCACCAGTGTTCCTGAACCCATGTCCCTCGCTCTTCTCGGAACGGGCCTTGCTGGCATCGGCTTGATCCGACGTAACGCCAATCGCAAAATCGGCTGAGTGGTTTGAGTGCTAGCCCCGAAATCTGACAAGCTCAGATTTCGGGGCTAGTGACGTCGCTACGTCAATGAAAGAACGGTCCTTGAAGCCCGCGCGATCATCGACCAAGAAGCCGTTACCATTCGCGTAAGGGGGCAGGCGCCGGATGCGCGAGCTGCCGCCCGCGCTAGTTGACGGCGCCACACTTGCCGGGCTGGCGGCCGGCATACGCACGCAGGGGTTCGAGGCGCCCCGCGATGACGCTCCGGCTGCCGAGCATTAACTCTGCACGCGAGTGTCCAGAACGGCAACAAGAGCGGCCCTGTAGGACCGCCCCCGCCGCCAGAGTCCACGCTTGCCAGGCTACGCAGGCGACGCCTTCGCCACCCGGTCCATCGCCGCCTGGATGAACGCAGGCACCGAGGCGGCGTCCATGTCCCCCCGCGACGCTGCCCGGAGCATGGCCTTGGTCATGTCCGACCGCGCCGCCTCCGCCAGCCGCGTCAGGGCGAGGACCAGGGCGAACGCCCGCCGGTACTCGTCCGGAGCTTCCTCCATGCCCTCGACCACCAGCGCCACACCGCGCTGCACCTTATCCAGCGCGGCCCGCTCCCGCCGCAAGTCCGCTGGCTCCTGCCGCGGCCCGCGCCGCCCCGCCGCCACCCTCACGACGCCGCCTGCCCGGCATCGGCGCCTACGCTCAGCACCGCCACCAGGTCCGCCACCAGCGCCCGCACCGCGTTCGCCCGTCTGCCGCGGCTGGTGTAGAACAGCAGCTCAATAGCCTGCGCCTTGGCGACGACGCCGGCCGCCGTAGTGGCGCGCACCTCAATCACACGCGGCATCAGCCGGTCCTTCGTCCGGCACGCCTCACTCATTCGCCCCATCACGCGCTGGAAGCCCGGCTTGTCCGTCCATGCGCAAGGACCAGGACCGTTCCGCGCTTCGTCCGCGATGCGGTCGGCGCCCATGATCTCCCCGCACAGCGCCAGCAGCTCGGCATCGGGCCGCGGCGGTGCGCCACCTCCATCCACGCCGTCCGCCACCACGCCGGCACGTCTGGCCTCCCCCATCAGGGCCACCAGCGCAGCCACGCCGCCCAGATCGGGCTGGAGACGCGGCGCCATCGCCTGATCGTAGGCCCAGCGCACGGCGGGGTTGACGCTGCTGCCGTCAAAACGCCGGGGGCTGGCCGGGAACCCAACCGGCGGCGTGGCCGTCCAGCCGTCCGGGTGCTTGTGGTCCCAATGGGCCGCGCTTCGCTGGCCCGTCCTGGAGTCGGACCAGAGCGCGCCGGCTTCCCAGAAATGAGGAATGGCCGTGAAGGACCACCCCAGCGCCTCGACCTGCGCGCGCTTCGAGAGCTTCGCCATCAGGCTGCCCTCCCCATGCTGGAGGCCGGCAGGTAGTACTCGCTGCCGAACTCCACCGCGGTGACGCCGCCGACGCCGGCCAGGCAGTGGGTCGCGCGGGCTACGGCACCCATGGCGGCATCGACTGTGGCGCCGCCCCCTTCAAGGCTGGTGCATACGTGTAGTTGCCCCGCCGCCACCATCAGGACCACCATCGCTTCCGTGACCGTCGCAGGCTGGACCGCAAGGATGGAAGCCTCCAAGGCCCATATCTGCTGCCAGATGCGATCCAGGATCGCATGAGCCGCGCCGGGCACATCGGCTGCTTCATGCTGCCGGTTGAGGTCAGCAATCCGGCGGCCGGCATCCAAGATGGGCGAGGGCGATGCTGGGACAGCACCGGCGGCGCCAGCCAGGACCATAAGCGCCGGCCCGGCAGAGAGCAGGTTGCGCCGGTTCATGCGCCGGCCCTCCCCATCATGCCGCGTGCAAGCAGGTTTGCCAGCCGCTCATCCATGGTCGCAGTGACATAGACGTTCGGGAGGCCATAGTCCGGCGCCAGCACCGCCAGCGACCGCGCCACGGCCCTGCATCCTTCATCGGTGGTCGGCGTGAGCGTGCAGATGCGATCCAGCACCCCGCGCTGATCCACCTCAATCACGCACGCCGCAGCGTCGGCGGCATCGAAGTCCAGGGCGGACACGCCCTCGAACAGCGCGTCTATGCGTCGCTCTAGCACGTCGAACTCGGCACAGAGGGCGACCAGCTCCGCATCGGGGTTGGCGGACACCGCCCCTGCTGAAACGGCAACGCCGGTTGCCACCACAGCTACAGCAGCAGCGCAGCCGGTCAGCAGCCCCCGGCGCAGACGGTTGATGGACGTGGTGCCGCCGGACGCCGGCAGGCCCGTGGTAGAGGTGTTTACGGCCTTGGACATGGTGGTTCATCACCTTGCTAGGGTCGGGCGCGGGCAGGGTCGCAGCCCCGCCCGCGTCGCCTTTGGATGCCGAGGAACCCGCCCCGGCGCGGATGGCGTCAGGCCGCAGGCGTGGAGCCTGGTGCCGACGCAATGGGGGTGGCGAGGTGCGCCAGGTCCGCCACGCGGGCCGACCAGACGGCGATGCCCTCAGCAGCGCGGGCGAGGTCCGCCGGGGTCGCGGCCTGTTCCTGCATGGCCTGCCAATGGCGCAGGCTGAAACGGGCGTGCGCAGCGGCGTCAAAGACCGGCACGAGCGGATGGTTCTCCGGGTGCGTCCAACCCGAGGCACACGACCTGCACACGCCGGCCGCGCGTTCCGCATCCGAGAACAGCGGCACGTCACAGGCGCGCGTGGTCCATTGCTGGCCGGTGGGCGTCATGGCGCCCGTGGTCAGGCTCAGGATGGAGTGGCGGACCAGCATCCGGCGCAGGGTGTGGCAGGAGGTGTGCGGCGACACGCGCGCCGGGGCAGGAGGAGGATGCGGCGCAGGTTGCGCCGCATCGACTTTCCCACCCGCCGCCACATCCGGCGCATCAACTGCCGGAACCTTGATCCACTCATTCAGGTGTTCGGCCAGGCCGCCCGTGATCCGGTGCCCCTTCAACGGGGCGCAGGTGCGGAACTTGACCGGGACCGCCCACTGCGGCGCCTCGACCAGCACCCACCGCGTCAGCACGCGGACGACGGTGCCGGTGCCGACCATCTTGTGGGTGTAGCCCGAGTGGACGGCGACCGTGGAGCCGACCGCCAAGGCGTGATCCTGCGCCATGGCTATGCCTTCCCGCCCAGCGGTGCCACAGCCCCGCCACGCGGCAGGAACGCCACCATGTCCGGGTCATCCTCAATCCGCACGCCCGCGAACCCGGCCGGAGCGGGCGTTACCCGTGTCGGCTCCAGCGTGCCGCCCAGCGCCAGCAGCGTGGCCCCGGCAGCGTCACGCGCGGCAAGGACACGGCGCAGGTCTGCACGGGCGGCGTTCAGCACGCGGAAGGCGTCGGACTGCATCCGGCGGCGGTTCTCCGGGCGGGTGCGGTTGGCCCGGCCCAGCGCGGCGCGGGCGGCCATCACGCGGGCTTCGTGGCCCGGCATCTGGTCGCGGGCGCAGCGCCAAGCACCCATGGCATGGTCCAGCGCAGACGGGCCGAACACGCGGGCGGCAGAGCGAAAGGTCGGGATGGCGCGAAGGGTATTGGCGTTGTGGTAGGCCATCGTGGTTGCAACTCCGAGCATCATCTGTTATGTATTAAACATAATGCACGATGTGCGAAGCGTCAAGCGCCAAACATCAAGGATGATGCGTGAAACATGATAAGCCCCAAGCAGATCAAGGCGGCCCGACTATTCTTGGACTGGGAGCAGCGGGACCTGGCTACGCACTCCGGCCTGTCGCTGCCTACGATCCAGCGCATGGAGAAGCTGGGCATGGAGCGTAGCCAGGCGGGGAACGTGCAGCGGGTTCAGCAGGCCCTCGAAGCTGCCGGCGTCGAGTTCATCCCCGAAAACGGCGGCGGCGCTGGCGTGCGCCTAAAGTCGCGAGGCGGGTGATGAATACCTCCGCGAAACGGCCCAACCGTCTAGAACAGGCCCTGTCGATCCGCGACCACGTTCTCCCACTTCTACACAAGAACGGCGCGCTGACAGAGACACAAAGAATACGCTATCTCGTGTGGAACACCGGACCGTGGGGTTTCTCGCTCAGAATGGACCGGTTGCCTTCACCGCATATTTTGAAGGACAGTCCAAATTCTTACGACGCGGCGGTGCTCCTCCAAGATTTACAAGAGAAACGGGGTGGAACAAACTTCGACCACGCGCTTGATATCTGGCGCGGACCGAAGGTGTTTTTGGCCGAGTGGAATGCGGACACTCCAGGTCGCCTGAACGTGGCGACGTTCAAGCGCGGAACTTGGGAAATCGCGCTGCTCGCATTTAGCCCACAAGAGAGCGCATGAGCAGCTTCCCCGGCGCGATCTACAACGCCCAGGGCAAGAGCCTGGACCCCACCATCCCCGACCTACGGCCAGAGCAGTTGGACGGCTACCCGCACCGCTCCCTTGTGACGGACCGGGACCTGGCGCCCGTGGACCGCATATGGCTGCTGGCGAACGACGCCACGCCGGACGCCATCCCGCCCATCATCATGTCCGAGGCCGTCAAGCTGGTGCTGGCCGGCAAGGGCATCCTGATCCTGGCGCAGCGGCCGGAACCCGAGGTGGACGTGCGGACGGGGCTGCTACAGGCCCTCGACCTGTTCACAACACCCCAGGAGGCAGCAGGGCACGCATGAGCATCTTGGCCTATACGGGGAAGACCCGGCCGCACGATGATGGTGTATGTGGAAAGCCGGCGACCGGCAGAAATACATTCAACATGAGGCTTGTCGCCGCTCTTGCCGTTCTGATCCTCTGCCACCCAGCAAACGGGCAAGAGGCACCCAACAGGTTCAACTTCGACATTGTTGTCTCTGGAGGCTTGCGCCCTACACTGCACATCAAGACCAACGCTCCGGCTGGCACCCACTTCGTAATGGACCTCGTACCGCCCAACGCACCAGATGTTGAGGCACGTTTGGCACGCGGACTGCCTGCCTGCGTGCCAGATTGCCTTGGGCCAGTAGCACCGGACTTCACCGGTATCGTGCGAGGGGGTAGGTTCAGCATCGGCCCGTTCAGATACAAGGACGGCCCATTGCGCCCTGGTGTTTATCGCTTGCAGGTTTGGCTCAACCAGCTCGATACGGCTGATCCCGGGGTGCGGCTGGTTTACGAGACTGATGTTCTGATTAGAAAATAAGAGCGGACCCGGCGACCGCGACGTTCCCGCTTGCCCCGCCCACCCAAGAAATCCACTCTAGCGTGTTCAGCATGGAGCGCGCTTTGCACCCGCCGGCCTCGAACAGCCTAGATGACCTTGGCCCCGCGCTAACGCCAGCACACGCCTTTAAGGAAACACGACAATGGACGAAGCGCCGAAGCGTGAAGAACTCGCCTACGCCGCTGGGGCTGTCGCGAGCGAAAACTACGCCGCGCAGTGCCAGGCCGAGGACAAGCCTCTCACTATGCGGGGTTTGAAGGCCGAAATTCGGAAGGAAGTTTTTGCCACTATAGGTCAGCCGCCGAAGCGGGCACGTTTGACCCCAGAGCAGGTCGAAGAAGGGAGCTGGTACTCCACGCGCGCGCTGAAGCGCCAAGCGCGCGCTGCGGCTGCACCAAAAAGGGCATAAGTTGAGAGAGCCTCCACGTTAAAGCCCCAGGTGCAAGCTGGTGCTGGCGCCGCGATGATCCATGATCAGCTTGGATGATCCTGGACCCGCACTGACGCCGGCAGAAGCTGGCGCGCTGCCCGCGCAGGCGCAGTGCGTCGTAGAGCGCGCCGGGCCGAGGTGCTGTGGCTGCTGTCCAGTGTGGACATCGCTGGGTTGACGGGTCGAGGGATCGCCCGGCGCGCTGGCATGTCGCCACAGGTGGGGAACGCACGGCGGAAGCGAGCGGCGTAGCCCGGGGCGCGCGGGTTCACGCCCGCATCACGCAGACGATGAACAGGTCATGGACGCTGGAACCGCGCAGGGCGCCGTTTCGGCGAACCTGCGTCAACCGGAGTTCTCATCATGCCCCACAACCGCTTCCCCACCGACCACGACCAGACGACTACGGACAGCCCGCATATATCTGTTGCACCTGCTGCGGGTGGCCCGTATATTCCAGCCATGCAGTCGGTTCTTGAAACCTCCCACTTCACGCGCCGGGCCGATGCGCTGCTGACCCGGCAGGAGCGGATGGACCTGATTGCCACGCTGGCTGCGGACCCACTGGCCGGGGACGAAATCCCTGGCACGGGCGGCGTCCGCAAGCTGCGGTTCGGCGCTGGCGGGCGGGGCAAGCGGGGCGGTTTCCGGGTGATCTACTACGTGCTGACGGACGCCTTCCCGATTGTCGCCATCACGATCTACGGCAAGAACGAGCAATCGGACTTGACGGAGGACGAGAAGCGGGGCGCGCGGGCCATCGTGGCGGCGGCAAAGGGCGAGCTAAGGGCCAGGAAGCGCCTGGCATGAAGGAGGGCACATGAGCGAGTTTCTGGACGCCATGCAGGAAGCGGCCGACATCCTGACTGGCAAGCGCGACCCGGCGCGGGCCTGGCACCCGCCGGCCGCGGTGGACGTGCGCGCTATCCGCCGCAAGCAGAAGCTGACGCAGGAAGCATTTGCCCAACGCTACGGCTTCACGGTGGGGGCGGTGCGCGATTGGGAGCAGGGCCGCTACCGGCCTGACCAGGCATCGCGTGCCTACCTGCTGGTGATCGAGCGGGAGCCGGAGGTTGTGCAGCGGGCGCTGGAGGCGGCGGCAGCATGACGGCTGACGAGATCACAGGTCGGCAGCTCAATGCCCTGGAAGCCATGAAGGCCAACTGGCAGCGCTTGATGGAACTGCTGCACTCGCCCCATCCGTCAGGACGCATGTGCAGGGACGGCCAGTGGGAAACGACTGAATAGGCTATCGCTCGCGTACAAGGCTGGATTGACCGCGAGGACTTCACCATCAAGCAGATCAGCGTATTGAGGACGAACCTCGCATAAGGCGGCGTCATCGTTCCTCCGCACCGCCCTTGCAGTTCGTGGTGCCGCCGGACTGCACCAGCGGTGCAATGGTGCATATGCCAACCTTCGTTTCTCCAAGTGGCACAGCACTGGCACAGAGATGGAATAGAGGTGGCATTCACCTGGCACAGAGGTGGCATCGGGCCACGCCTAAAGCTGGCAGCGGCCAACGCGCCAACGCACGGGGCTGCGGCGCTGGCTGCCTACGCTCGACAGCGCGACGACAAGGACATGGAGTGATGGGCCCAGGAGATACATCTCCGCGCTTGCCCCGCCTACCCAAGAAATCCACCCTGGCGTGTTCACCCGGAGCGCGCCATGCCCCTGCCGGATTTCCATCTCGACCACACCCTGTCCGACTGGCCGGGCTACACCCTGGAACTGCGCTGTCCATGCTCCCCGCGGGTGACGTTCATGCCGGTGCGGCTGCTGGCGGAGCGGGGCAATCGGCCGCTCCGCGCCGTGCTGGAGGCGCTGCGGTGTTCGGACTGCCGCGGCAAGCCGGCGCCGGTTCATCTGATTGCCGGACGTTCCCGGACGTTCATGGGCGGGGGGGCGCCCGATTGGTCGCTGGAGCTGGTGCCGGCGCCCGGGTAGCGCCCCGCCCCTACCAGCAACAGTAGGAGCGGGGTTGGTGCTCACGCGCGCCACTGCCCAGCAGTCAGACGCCACCAGGCCCGCACCGAGGGGGACTAAGCGGGCCGGCATCAGTTGTTGCACCACCATCCCAAGCAGGCACGTTAGGAAATGTTAGTTTGGGAGCAGAGTGTTGCCGTCCGCCAGGCACCCAGCGTTTGCCAGCCATCTAGGGCTACAGGCCGAACAGCGCCGGATCGTCCAGGGCGGCCAGGATGCTCATGCCGTGGTGAACGACAAGAACTGCCCGCTTGGCGTCCCGTAGCCGTTGGCGTTCTGCGGGATGACGGCGGCGCGCGGCGACGAGCTGGGAGCCAACCCGGTGAACGTGTAGCTGTTGGTCGTCACCGTCGCGTCGGCGAGGCTGCCATAGACAGTGCCGACGCCAGGCCGGACCAGCACGCGATAGCTCGGTGCGGTCG
>JAABUM010001999.1_pt1 | contig 28765 bp, 19 predicted proteins | sample 5559161 | NCBI WGS metagenome assembly JAABUM01 (sample SAMN10711868, study PRJNA513369) | rock metagenome | isolation source: Antarctica rocks | place: Antarctica: Victoria Land, Siegfried Peak nord
CCGCCGCCGCGAGCGATTCCGATGATCGCTCGCGGCGGCGCATTTTCGTTATGGTGGTCGATAGCCTTTCCACCACGAGTGGCCTTCGCGCAAGCGCCCCTAACCTCACCCCCCCTCGGTATACGGCGCGTCAGCAGCCTGTGCCGCTATTGGTCTTGCTGTTTACCGCTGCCTCATCAGCCCCGTGACCGTGCCGCCCTTCCAGATGCCATTTTTCGCCGGATGGCGGGCGATTCGTGTGAGTTCGTGTGTGGACTCTCGCCGTGCCACGCCCTAGTCTAAGAAGGCGTCACCATCGTCTGGCCTCGTCGACCCAGGGAATCCGAGCGGGATCCCCTGGCTGCCATAGTTGCCGGATCGGTGTTGTCGCGGCAGAACACAACGGTGCCGGAAGGTGGGCGGTCCGCTTACCGCCCGTCGGCCCCATTCGCCAGCTTCGGCTGGGGATATTGACGCTCCCGGCATCGCGGCGCGCTCGTGCCTCGGCAGTGAGGCGATTCGTAAGCGCGGGCCTGTTTGGGTTTCGTTCAGGATCGCGTACCCGCCGAGTGAGGAGCGTCTGCGCGCCCCTTCCGGGGCTGTCGACGGGGACTGCGCGGTGGAGGAGGAGGCGACGTATGGCCGCCCTGGAGATCCAGCTTTTTGGTTCCCTCTCGCTGCTGAGCGATGGTCAACCGCTGACCCGGCTACCGAGCAGACGGGGCAACGAACTGCTGGCGTATTTGCTCCTCAATCGCCACACGCTGCACGCGCGCGAACGCTTGGCGGGCCTCTTCTGGGGCGATAGCGACGATCAGAAGGCGCGGCACTGCCTCAACACGACCCTCTGGCGGTTGCAAGGGGTGTTGGGTCGCCTGCCAACACGGCAGCAGTCGTACCTCAAGGTCGATCCGCGGCATATCGGGTTCAACCTGACCAGCGATTTCCACCTCGATGTGGCCGAGTTCGAGACCCGTTGCGCCTGGGCCGAGCAACTCGATCCCGCCGCCATCGACCAGCAAGCCTTCCTCCTGCGTCAGGCGATCACCTTCTACCGGGCGGATCTCCTGCCCAATTGCTACGAGGAGTGGTGTCTGGTCGAGCGGGAGCGCCTGCAAAACCTCTATCTGCGCGCGCTCGGTCGGCTCCTGACCTATCACGTCGCCCACGACGAGCACGATGCGGCCATCGATTGCGCGCGGCGGACCCTCGCCTGCGATCCGCTCCGCGAAGAGGTGCATCGCGAGTTGATCCAGGTCTATCTGACGACCGGGCAGCACGGCGCGGCCCTCCGCCAGTACCGCGCCTGCGAGGAGATCCTGCGGCGGGAACTCACCGTCGCGCCGACGCCCGAGACGCAGGCACTACTGACTCGGATGCTCGACGCCACGCAGCCGAGCAAGGGTGGCGTTATCCGGGCCGAGGGGCGGGTGAGTGCTGCGTTCGCCGCCGATCTGCCGCGCGACCTCGCCGCCGCGATCGCCCGTTTGCAGGATGCCAGCCTCTTCTTCGATCAGGCGCGGGCGCAGTTGCAGGAAGCGACCGTCCTGCTCACACAACTGGCGCAGCGGTACATGGCCGTCGCGCCGGAGCCGGCGGCGCGAACAGCGGCGCAACTCGCCCCGTCGCGCGGTGCCGCCGAACTCCAGCAAGCCCTCCTGCTTGTGACCAGCGCCATGCAACAGCTCGAGGGGAAGGTGGCGCTCGGCGGCGCGGTGTGACCCGCGTGACCGTGCGGTGTTCGTGCTGTGCTTGAATAACGGAGTGCCGGATGCCGATACAGCGGGTGGGGCAGTGCGTAGCCATTCTCCCATACCTGTGGCGGCGCACCGGCCGCTGGTCGTATTGCCGCCGCCGCTCGTCTGCGCGCCTCCGGCCTCGTCGGCTTCGATGATCCCCTGGCGAACCTCGTTCGGCGCGGTGCCACGCAGAGTACGGGGACAACGGCATGAGCAGCGCGCTCGCCATCGCGGCGACGACTTTTCTCCTCAAAGACTTGTTGGACAACCGCCTGATCGCCCAGGGGCTGACCAGTAGCCTTGGCGAGGTCAGCGTCACCGCACTCCCGCCCGACCGTGTGCCGGTCGGCGCGGAGGAGCGCAGCCAGCTCAACCTCTTCCTCTACCGGATCACCCCCTACACCGCCTGGCGCGGGAGTCGCGTCGGCAACGGCGCGGCGAATGGGCGAGTGGCCGTCGCCGCGCCCCCGCTGACCCTCGATCTGCACTATCTGCTGGCCGCCTATGGCGAGCACGACTTCCACGCCGAACTGCTGCTCGGCGTGGCGATGCAGGTGCTGCACCAGACGCCGGTGTTATCCGCCGCCACGATCCAGAGCGTGCTGACGACCGGTGTGTCGGCGGGGAGCAGTTCGCCCCTGCGGGCCGCGCTCGCTGCGGCGAGTGTGAACGACGGCGGGGAGGGGGTCACGATCGAGCCCGAATTCCTGAGTAGCGAGGAGACCTCGAAATTATGGTCGGCGCTCCAGGCGCGCTATCGCCCCTCGGCGTCCTACAAGGTCTCGGCGGTCGTGCTCGACGATGGGGAGTGATGATACAGGCGAGTACGACGCGCGACGCGCCCCCCACGACCGCCTGGATCGAGGCGAATCAGCGTCACCTCTCGGCGGCGGTCGCGGCTGTCCGCGCGGCGCTGGAACGGCAGGTCGCGCGTGTGAAAGGGGCGGTCGCGGACGCCCCCGCCGCCGTGGCCTTGCCCGCCGCGATGACAGGCGTGCACGCAGCGCCACCGGCGTTGGATCTCCTCTGCGCGGCGTTCGGGCTCTCGCCATTCGAGCGGGATCTGCTCGTCCTCTGCGCGGCGATGGAGCTCGATGGGGTGATCGCGGGGCGGTGCGCGCTGGCGACGGGCGATGCGACGCGGGCCTATCCCACCTTCGGCCTGGCGCTCGCCGCGCTGGCCGATCCCCATTGGAGCGCCCTGACCCCCGACGCCCCCCTGCGTCGCTGGCGACTGATCGAGGTCGGCACCGGCCCGGCGCTGACGCTCAGCCCGCTGCGGATCGACGAGCGGATCCTGCATTACCTCGCCGGGGTGCCGCATCTCGACGCGCGCCTGACCGGCCTGATCGCCCCGCTGATCGTCGGCGGGGCATTGGTGCCCTCCCATCGCGCCATCGCGGAGCGGGTGTCGACGGCGTGGCTGCACGATACGGCACCGCCACTCGTGCAGCTGTGCGGCGTGGAGGCGGCCAGCAAGCGCGCGATCGCGATCGCGGCCTGCGCGGCGGCGGGGCGAAAGCCCTATCTGCTGCCCGCCGAATTGCTCCCCACCGCCCCCGCCGATCTCCATCTGCTGCTGGAGCTGTGGGCGCGCGAGACACGGCTGGGCGGTGTCGCACTGGTGCTCGCCTGCGAGGACGCCGATCTGGGGGACGCGGCGCGGCGTGGCGCGGTCGCCCGGCTGGTCGAGCGCCTCGACGGGCCGTTGCTCGTGACCAGCCGCGACCGGCTGCCGTTGCCGCAACGCCCCACACTGGTGGAGGAAGTACGGAAACCGGAACGCGACGAGCAACGCGCCCTCTGGCACACGACGCTGGGCGCGGACGCCGTCGCGCTGAACGGGCAGGTCGATCGTTTAGTCACGCAGTTCAGCCTCGGTGCGACGGCGATCCGCAATGCCGGTATCGCCGCGCTCGGCCAGAGCGCCGACGATACGAGCGGCGCGGCCTTAGGGGAGCGCCTATGGGATGCCTGTCGTGTCCAGACACGCCCCCAACTCGACGACCTCGCGGAGCGGATCGACTCCGTGGCGGGCTGGGACGACCTGGTGCTCCCGGAGTTGCAGCGCCGCACCCTGCGCGAGATCGCCGCGCACCTGCGCCAGCGTGCCACGGTCTACGAGACGTGGGGCTTCGCGGGGAGGGGGACGCGCGGGCTGGGGATCAGCGCGCTGTTCGCCGGCGCGAGCGGCACCGGCAAGACGATGGCCGCCGAGGTACTGGCGCGCGAGTTGCGGCTCGATCTCTACCGGATCGACCTCTCGTCGGTGGTGAGTAAGTACATCGGCGAGACCGAGAAGAACCTGCGCCGTATCTTCGACATGGCCGATGAAGGGGGTACGATCCTCCTCTTCGACGAGGCCGACGCCCTCTTTGGCAAGCGCAGCGAGGTCAAGGATAGCCACGATCGCTACGCCAACATCGAGGTGAGCTATCTCCTCCAGCGGATCGAGACCTATCGCGGGCTGGCGATCCTGACGACGAATCTCAAGAGCGCGCTCGATACCGCCTTCTTGCGCCGCATCCGCTTCGTCGTCTCGTTCCCCTTCCCCGATAGTGTGCAGCGCGCCGAGATCTGGCGCCGGGTCTTCCCTGCGGCCACCCCGACGAGCGGGCTGGACCCGCAACGCCTGGCGCAGTTGAACGTGGCGGGCGGCAATATCCGCAACATCGCGCTCAACGCCGCTTTCCTGGCCGCCGACGAGGGGGAGGTGGTGCTGATGCGGCATCTGCTCGCGGCGGCGCGCAGCGAGTACGCGAAGCTGGAGAAGGCGCTGACCGGTGTGGAGATCGAAGCGTTGACATGATTGGTGGCATAGCGCGCGGATACGCTGTCACTCGATACTCATCGAGCGATAGGAGGGGGCGACGATGGGCGAGCGACTGAACATCCGACGGTCGGGGCGGGAAGGTGCTGCCTTGCAGGTGCGGCCACGCGACCCCGCTCCACGGATAGTGCCGACGACCCCGACCGAAGTCGCCGAACCACAATCTGCGACCGCACAGCCGGTGGAGTGGCAACAATCGTATCAGGGGCACGATTTCAGTCGTACCCCGGTGATCGTGCCAGCGGCTCGATCGGCGGGTGCGCAAGCGGGGAACGGTCTCCCGACCGGGACGAGGCACGCGAATCTGCCGGTCAGCCAGCCCGGTGATCCCGCCGAACAGCAGGCGGAGACGATGGCCCAGCAGATCATGCGGATGCCGACGGCCGCCACCGGGCAGCAGGAAAACGCGCGAACGACGGGAGGGGCAAGGTCACCGGGCGTGTCCGCCGGATCGGGCGGTGAACCGCTGCATACGGGCGCGCGCGATTTTTTCGAGCCGCGTTTCGGCCATGATTTCAGCGGGGTCCGCGTGCACGCCGATGAGCAGGCTGCCGCCTCGTCGCAGGCGCTCGACGCGCGCGCCTATACCGTCGGCTCCGCGATCTACTTCGACGCGGGGCAATACCGCCCGGTGACGGATGAGGGCCAGCAATTGCTCGCGCACGAGTTGGCGCACGTCGTGCAGCAGGGCGGCGCTCCCAGCGCCATCCAGCGGGAAAAGAACAAGGTGATCAATGTGCCGACGCAAACGATCACCTCCGATCCGGGGCCGACGACTATTCCCGAGGTCACCATCGTTGGCGCGCAAACGACGGAAAATACCACGATCGTCGGCAACCCCAAAGACGATATTTTCAAGGATACCTCGGCGGCGATGAGTCGCGTCGATGACATGGCGCGCACGAAAGCCATCGAGTATGGGCAGCAACTCCAATTCGCCTCCGAAGCCTTCAAGAACTATAGCGAGCCGAAATACGATGAGATGAAGGGGCAGGTCGTTGTCAACGATTTGTTGGCTGCTTTGCTGGAGAAATCGCTGACGATGTTCAGCGGTCAGGTGTTGGGCGAGAAGGTGATGGAGTTCGGGAAGGGGGTCGGGAAGGCGATCTTCGAAAAGCTGAGCAAGGCCGTCACGGACAAGACCAAGGCGGCCTACACCAACGAGAACGACGCCGCCTCGATCCGGGCGAGCATGGGGATCCTGCTCCAGTCCTACCGCGACGGCACGACGCAGATCCAGGATGGTGTGCGCGAGCGTTTGTTCCCGCTGACGAAAGGGATCCGGGAAAAGTGCGAGCGGCGGGAGGAACTCACCGCACAGGAGCAAGATTTCACGGGCCTGTTCGTCTACGAGAAGGATACGGCGGCGTTCGATGCCCATCTGGGGCAGGTCGGTATCCCGCACCGGGCGAAGCCGAGCGAGTTGCAGCTCGAACTCTATCGCGGGCTGGTGGAGGTGTTCGAGGCGAAGTACATCCTGGCGACCGCGAGTTGGGGTGAAAAGATCGGTTATGGCGCGGCGGCCATCGTCGGCGATGAGGAACACTCGCTCGGCAAGAAGGCCAAGGAGGCGGCGAATAGCGCGGTCGGCGAGCGGCAACGCGCTTTGCAGCCGGGCCAGTGATCGCGAGCGCGATGACAATGCGACGGTTATCACGCATCAACGCATAGCCGCAATCGGGGATTTATCGGCTATCAACGTGTCGTTGCAATCGGGAATGTCGATATACACGGCTCGATCGAAGCGCACCTTGCGGCGACGTGATGGCAACGAAGAGGTGAGATGGGCGAACCATTTCGGGCACAACGCAAGGGCTCTGTTCCAGCAACAGTGCGCCATGCTGAGGCTGTATCGCCGCGCACCACCATCGCCGCGGTCGCCGAGCATGCGCCCGCCATGACCTCGCAATCTGCCGAAGCGGCATCACTCCCGCCGATCGAGCATGGCTTCGCCCATAACTTCGGTCTGATCGATGTTCTCCCGATGGCCCATATGATGTCGAGCGATAGGCACGATAGCACGAGGCCACATGCGGGCGCGGCGATCCAGCGCGAGCCCTCCCCGGCGGATGGTAGTCTGACGCTGCAAACGCCGTCGCTCCTTGCGCCCGGTGGCATGCGCCCTGGACCCCGGCCCGACTCGGCTCCGCAACTGCAACTTTCCCCGGAGTTCCAGGCGATGGCGTTGCAGCACATCCAGCGGCAACTCGATCCGGCCTTCCTGGCGAGCGTCCTCTCCCGCGCCCGGCTCGGCACTCCGCCGCCGATCGCGCTCGGTCTGCCGCCAGCCGGACCAACCTACGGCCCACCGGCTCCGGCGGGAGCGGGTCAGGGCCTGCCCGCCGTGCCGACACCCCCCGCCCCGCAACCCTACGACGGCGATCCGGGGCTGCGCGAGGGCGGGGGTGTATCGGGCGATCTGATCGATGCGCTCAAGGCGACGTCAGAAGTGCAGCAGATGTTGGGCGGACTGGCGGCCCGCGCGGGCGAGCAGTGGTCGCGCCTCGGGCCGACCGGGAAGGTCGGGGTGGTCAGCGGCGGCGTCGCGATCGTCGGCGGCGTGATCGGCGGGATCCTCGCCGATCCGGGCCGCCGAAAGTGGGCGATCGAGCAACTGAATGGGCGGGTCTTGCCGGTGCCGGGGGTCGATTGGCTGCACATCGAGGTCAACGCGGACCCCGCCAAGCTCTTCGTGGGCGCCCATGTCGATGTCGGCGCGCTCCTACCGCCGAGTTGGGGCTTCGGCCCGTCGCCGTGGTCGCCGCAGTCGCTCAGCGCGTCCCCCGCGAACGATGCGCTGATGCCGGGGCAGCGGGTCGCGGCGCACCCCGGTGAGGCGCTTGTGCCGTCGCAGGACGGGGACATCGGGCAGGCGATCCGGGCGGCGGCTGGTGGCGGGAGCCCGTTGGGTGCCGACACGCATGCGACGCTGGCGACGGGCTTGGGCGCGGACCTGCGCGACGTGCGGATTCACCACGACGGCGAGGCCGATCGGCTGGCGCGGGCGGTGGATGCGGTCGCCTTCACCAGCGGGCAGGATATCTTCTTCCGTGCGGGCACCTACGATCCGCACTCGCGCGATGGGCAACGCCTGCTGGCTCACGAGACCATCCATACGGTGCAGCAGGCGGCCGGGCCGGTAGCCGGGACCACCGGAGGGGGAGGACTTGCGATCAGCGATCCGGCGGACAGCTTCGAACGGGAGGCCGAGCGTGGTGCCGAGCGACTGCTCGGTGGCGTCCCGTCGATGCCTGAGGGCGGGCACGCTGGCCCTGCGCCGAACCTTGCCCTGTCGACCGTTCCCGCAGGGCGGCTCCTACGCCAACCGCAATCGGTGGCGGACGCGGCTTCGGGCGCGCTGGGGGTTCCCATTACCAGCCAGGTGCTGATGGTCAACGCATCACTGAGTGCCGGCCAAGTCCTCCACGCTGACAAAGATGCGACCATCCATACTGTGGAGAACACCCAGATCTCGGCACGGATCACCAACTCATACATCACGATCACTTTCAGTCCGCATCTGCTCATCACCGCCGATTCGGGCTACTCCTTCGTGCCGAATCCCGATCTGCATCTCTATTCCCTGACCTGGGATTTCGCGGCGCAGCAACTGAGTTGGAGTATGTCGGCGCCCAACTATGCCTGGTTGGGCGGCGCGAAAGCGAGGGTCAACGCCGCACTCATGGGCCAAGTCACCAAACTGCCCGGGCGAATTCGCACGCCTGGCTATGATCCGTTCGCCGATCCACAACTGCCTGATGATATCAAGAAGATGTTCACCGGCTCTGGGGGAGGGGGGCCGCTGCCGCGCGTTTCCGCTGGCGGCGCGACCGCTGAGACGACACTTGGGGCAGACTTGAAACAGACCTTCGGCAGCGCCAGTCTCGTGGTTCCCAAGGGCACGAAGGTGACGCTGGATGTGGTGACCAGCGGCGGCATCGCCGACAACCCGGCCGAAACTCGTATCGGCTCGGTCGCCCTCAAACTCTCCGGGCGTGAAGGTGGGGCGCAGGTAAGACTCCACGCGCTCGACGTCGACCTGCCACTCATCGAGGTCACCGGCGCGACATTGCGTACTGGCGGCCAGGTTCAACTTAGCTACGAGTTGGTGACCGAAGGGCTGGAGACGGCGTTCCGTGCGCTGGTCGCGATCGAGGCTATTAAGTCCGGCCAGGCCGATCAAGTGGGCGCGGACGCGGTGGATGGGCGGCAGCCGAAGCTGCATGCGCTGATCGACGCCGCCGTGCGGCAGCATATCGAGCCCCTGGTGCGGCAACTGATTCTTGCTAACCGTGGCGTGCTCAGCGGTGTCGACTTAGCGCAGGTACTTGGGGTGCCTGCAACACCCGGCGGTCAGCCTCCCACACCGTAGAGGTTGGTTCATAACGCTGTACGCTGGAAGAAAACGTACAAGCCTACGGCACATCAGGGGGTTACGAAGCCGTCTCTTAGCGAGCCCGAGTCCGACCTACCGCTGCTATACGCTCGTTCGCGATCTGAAGGCCGAGGCGGAACGGCTGCCCTGGCTGATGACAAGGAGGCGACCGGAGTCATGCTGCCCGATATTCACGAGGCGTTGCAACGCCTCATCCACGACCAGGGACGCATCTCGCCGTTCGAGGTCGATGTCCGGTTCGAGATGCCGACGAAGGAGTGGCTCGGGCGGCTGACCCGCCCGACAGTCGTCTTCTTCCTCTTCGATCTGGCGGAGAACATCGAGCTGCGCCGCAACGACTTCCAGCAGACGCGCGGCAACGGTCGGGTCGAGCGGCGGCTGCCACCACGGCGGATCGATCTGCACTATCTGGTCAGCGCCGTGACGACCGACGCCGCCGATGAGCACCGGCTCCTCTGGCGGACCCTCGAGACATTGCTGCGCCATCAGCAGTTGCCCGACGAGGTCTTGCCCGACACGTTGCGCGCGCTCGACCCGCCACTGACGACCCGGATCGCGCCGTCCGAGGCGAGCCCGCGTATGCTCGACCTCTGGAATGCCTTCGGTGTGGAGCCACGCCCGGCGCTGTCGTACATCGTCACCGCGCCGCTCGACCTGGAACTCGCGATCACCGCGCCGCTGGTGCTGACGCGCACCACCCGCTATCTGCGCTCCAGCGATAGCACCATCGTCGATACCGGCACGCAGATCGGTGGCGTGGTGCGCGGTGTCGATGGTGTGCCGCGCGCCGGGGTGCTGGTGGCGCTGGCGGACAGCGCGGCGGATGGCAGTCTCAGCGACGCTGGCGGGGCGTTCCGCCTGGCGGGGGTGCCGACCGGCGCGGTGGGCCTGCGGGTCACGCCGCCCGATGGGCCGTCGCGCACGGTGACGATCACCGTGCCGGGCGCGTCGTACGACGTCGTCCTCTCCTGACCCCACATTGGATGACCCGCGTATCCCTGCCGTCGAGCATCAAGGCGGCGGCGCTTTCGCTTGCCCGATCGGTTGGTATCGTCTCGCTGCCGACCACGCTCATCCTCCCTTGTCTCCACCGTAAGGCGCTGTGCCAGCCGTCGGCGAGCACCGAGTGGTGGGTCACAACACACGCACCGTCTGCGGTGGTGTTGCCCGTGACCTTCTTGTGTTCGGTCTCTGTTTCACTGTCTCTACGCGATCATGAATGGCGGTGTGCGTCACCAGCAAAATTGGCCGGAGCGGATCGCGGCGGGCTGTCGTGCATCGCTTCGGCACGGCAGGGCGGCGCGCCCCGCATGATGACCCTTGGGAGCGGAGCAGAAGGAGTGGGTGATGCCTGAGTACTTGTCGCCCGGTGTCTATGTCGAAGAGATCGATAGCGGCCCCCGTCCGATCGAAGGTGTCGGCACGGCCACGGCGGCGTTCGTCGGTCTCGCGCCCGCCGGCCCGGCGAATCGGCCGGTGCTGGTCACCAACTGGTCGCAGTACGTCGAGACCTTCGGCGCGCTGGAGGATGGTGGTGGGCGCAATCCCCACCTGACGGGCACCTACCTCTCGCACAGCGTCTACGGCTACTTCCTCAACGGGGGCGGGCGGTGCTATGTGACGCGCGTGGTGCCGGGACCGGCGAATGGGCAGGCGTCCGGCGGTGCCGCGACCCCCGCTTTGCAGCTGCCGAGCCGCTCGTCGAAGGCGCTTCCCTCGCTGACCATCACCCCCAAGGGTGGGCTGTTGGAGGATCTGCAAGTGGATATCCGGCCCCCGTCCGACGATACCGCGCTCGATGGGACGTTCAGTCTCCAACTATGCATGGGCGGCGTCGATGAGTCGTACGACAACGTCAGCCTCGGCAAGCGTGGCGGGCGGAACGTCGTCGAGACGGTCAATCAGGCCAGCAAATTGGTGACGATCCTCGAAGAGGCGGGCACCGGCACGATCGCCGAGCGGATGCCTGAGGTCGGCAGCTATCTGCTCAAGGCGCCGCCGCTGGTCGCGCCGCTGCAGGTGGCGGTGACCCACTTCACCGGCGACGTGACCATCCGCAGCGGCATGGAAGGGTTGGAGATCGCCGAGGACGTCACGATGGTCTGCTGCCCCGACCTGATGGCGGCATATCAGACCGGCGCGATCGACCGTGACGGTGTCAAGTCGGTGCAACTCGCGATGATCGCCCACTGCGAGCGAATGGGCGACCGCATCGCGATCCTCGACCCACTCCCCGACCTGTCGCCGCAAGAGGTCAAAGCCTGGCGCGAGCGCGAAGCCGGCTACGACTCGAAGTACGCGGCGCTCTACTACCCCTGGATCAAGGTCACCGGAAGCAATGGCAAGCCGCTGACGGTGCCGCCGTCCGGCCACTTGGCCGGTGTCTACGCGCGCAGCGACAACGAGCGCGGCGTCCACAAGGCCCCGGCGAACGAGGTGTTGCGCGGCGTCCTCGAAGCGGCGACGCCGATCACCAAGGGCGAGCAGGACACCCTCAACCCGATCGGCGTCAACTGCCTGCGCTCGTTCACCGGGCGTGGCCTGCGAGTGTGGGGCGCGCGCACCCTCAGCAGCGACCCCGCGTGGCGCTACATCAACGTGCGGCGGCTCTTCAACTACGTCGAGAAGTCGATCGAGCACGGTACGCAATGGGTTGTCTTCGAGCCCAACGATCCCGATCTCTGGGCGCGGGTGAAGCGCGATGTCGAAGCCTTCCTCACGGGGGCCTGGCGCGAGGGGATGCTCTTCGGACGGACCCCGTCGGAGGCGTTCTTCGTCAAGTGCGACGAAGAGCTGAATCCCCCAGATGTGCGCGATCGCGGCCAGTTATTCATCAACATCGGTCTGGCACCGGTCAAGCCGGCCGAGTTTGTGGTCTTCCGCCTCAGCCAGTGGGCGGGTGGCGGCTCCTGACGCCGCCGAGTTGCACGGTAACGGTAGTCGTCGCTGACGCATGACTGACCACGAAGGAGGAGTGCGGTGGTAGAGAAGGATCCTTTAGTCTCAGCGTGGTTTGGGGTCGAGTTCCAGGGGCAGGTCGTCGGAGCGTTCCGCGAATGCACCGGGCTCGGCAGCGAGAACGAGGTCGTCGAATACAAGGCCAGCGGGCCGAAGGGCGAGTACATCGTCAAGAAGATCCCCGGTCGTATGAAGTGGAACAACATCACCCTGAAGCGCGGGATCACCGACGCGATGGACATGCGGAAGTGGCGGAAGCAGATCGAAGAGGGCAAGCTCGACGAGGCGCGGAAGAACGGCTCGATCGTGATGTACGACCAGAAGGGGGCGAGCCTCGCCCGCTGGAACTTCGTCAACGCCTGGCCGAGCAAGCTCACCGGCCCGAGCGCCAACGCCGGGAACAACGAAGTGGCGATCGAGGAACTGGAGATCACCCACGAGGGCTACGAGCGGGTGAGCTAACCGAGCGGGGCCTTGCCGAGCGCCGCGTCCGACGAGTCCGACGGTAGCCCTTCGGATCGGCGCTCGGTTCCCCGATCGTATCGCCCCGTGCGCCGCTGCGGCGGCTGGCGCTCCCGGCTCCGTGACCTGGACAGCATGAGAGGTACGTCGTGGTCGTCGCGCCGCTGCTGCAAACCGAGTTCTCGTTCACGCTGCCGTGCGGCTACGTCGATGAGCGCGGCCAGCTGCACCGCCAGGGGACGATGCGCCTGGCGCTGGCGCGCGACGAGGTGGAGCCGCTGCGCGACGCGCGCGTGAAGGACAACGACGCCTACCTCGGCATCCTGCTCCTCAGTCGTGTCGTCACCCGGCTCGGCGACATCGCCCCGGTCACGACTGCCGTGGTGGAAGGGCTCTTCTCCGCCGACTTCGCCTACCTGCAACAGCTCTACATGCGGGTGAACGATGGCGGCTTCGGTATCTTCGAGACACAGTGTCCCTCGTGCGGCGCGCGGTTCGCTCTGTCGCTCGCGGGCGAGTAGGCGGTCCGGCGCTGGCTGAGCGGCGTGGCCGGGGGGCGTGGTGCGCGTGGACGAGCACGATGAGGGGCAGCAGACGGCGCACAGCGAGCCGCCGCATGATGAGCGCTCACCCGCTGGCGGGGCGGGGCAGATCGACATCGAGCGGCTGGCCGAACGGGTCTACCAGTTGATGCTGGCGGAGGCGCGACAGGCGCGGGCGCGCGGGGCCGGTTCGCCCGCGCGGGAACGGCGGTGAGTATGCAACAGGGCTATCCGAACTGTCGTTTCTACATTGAGATCGACGGCATCATGGAAGCGGTCTTCACCGAGGTGACCGGCCTGCAAATCGAGATGGAGGTCTTCGAGTACGCCGAGGGGGGGAACAACGATTTCGTCCATCGGCTTCCCGGTCGCACCAAAGTGAGCAATCTCACGCTGAAGCGGGGCATGACGCGCTCGAACGATTTCTTCAAGTGGTACGCCGAGGTCGCCAGCGGCACGGTCAAGCGCCGCAACGTCTCCGTGATCCTCTACGATGTGCGCGGCGAGGAGATGACGCGCTGGAATTTCGTCAAGGCGTATCCGGTCAAGTGGATCGGCCCGCAACTCTCGGCCACCGGACATGACGCAGCGATCGAGACGTTGGAACTGGCCCACGAGGGTTTGAAACTGGGGTAGCGCGCGACGATGCAACGGGGGCAACGGGATCTCGCAGGACGAGCGGTGGGCTATCACCGGCTGGTACGGTGGGTGGCAACGCGCCAGCCATTGTCACTGGCCGCGTCGCGCGTTCCGCGCGCGTTCGCGCCCCACCCCCTGGCGGCCCTCTTAATGCCGGGCGCTGACCCTGAACCGTCCTCCGCCGCCGAAAGTGCGGCTCTGCCGGAGCAGGTATCGTACGAAGCGGAACGCTTCGCCACAAGCGTTGACGCCGAACCGCCGGTCGATTCGTCGACTGCTGCTCTTGCTTCGAGTATTTCCCCGCTCGCCGCTCCTTCCTTCGCGCCACCGGTGGCGCGGGTCGTGGCGCGTGAGGCTGCCCCGCAACAGGCGGAGCGTACCGCTGCTGTGGTGAATACGCCGGTGGTGTCCGATGGGCGCGCCGCTCCCGCTACAGCCTCCGCCATTCCCGCCGCTGATCAGTCGCTCGTCGCACCTGCCCCACCGGTTGCTCCTGTGCCGGTTGCTGCTGTGCCGGAGCATGGCGGTAGGCGCGATGAAGTGACACCTCCCGCACCGCAGGTCGCGCGCGCGGCGGTTCCTCCCGCAATGGGAGGCGCGACATCGAATAACGACGCATTTGTTCTGCGCGGGCCACGCGCGGGCGATAGTTGGGTACCCGCAACGGAGAGCGCGACATCGAAGAACGACGCATCGCGCACGGCATCCCAGGCAACACAACCCGTCCCTCCCGCAATGGAGAGCGCAATACCGCCGCATGACGCCCTGATGGCTGGTGAGGCTATCCGCGATGCGGCGCTGGCGGCGCAACCTACGCCCACCGTGCAGACTTCCCAGGCCGCTGTGACCGGGAGCGATACGGACGCCCCCGATTCGATCCGTGCGGTGCAGGCCGGTGATCTGGCTGGTTCGCCTGCCGTGCCGACGGTGCCTGCTGCAGCGGCTCGCGTGCCTGACGATGAGCAGCGGTCCGACCGCCGCCCGATCGCCCACAGCGCAGGCGATGCCCTTGACGATGCTCTCATCGATCAGGTGGCGGCGACACCGCGTGTGCCCGCCGTTGATGCGCTCGGTGCCGCGCCTGCTGTGACGCCCGGCGATGGGGCCGACATCGAGATTGTGGCACCGCGCCGCCCGCGCCCGCAGGTGCCGCTTTCCGATGGGACAGCCCGCAGCCGTCGTCTCCCGTCGCCCGAGGGCGGTGCGCCCGGCGCGGAACCGACGGCGAACGAGGGTGCGGCGGGTCCGGTGCGCGCCAGCACGCCGCAGGCACCCGCTGCACAGGCGTCACCGGAGATTCCACCCCCGGGCGGGTCTGCCCTGGAGGCGCTCGCGGCGGTGGTGCGGGCCGATGAAGGTGCCGAGGAGCTATTCGCGCCGCGCGAGGCCGATCGCTCGCCGGAATCGTGGGTGGCGCGGCTGACCGGGCGCGCCCCCGTCGCGCCCCCACCCTCACCGCCCTCACCGCCAGCCAGCCCGGCGCTCGCGACGTCGGCGCAGGAAACGCTCCCGGTGGCCGAGGTTCCGGTCGTTGCCGAGACGCCAGCGCGCCGTGCTGTAGCGGCGGTGCGAGCGCCGGGTCGGGCGGAGCTTGCGTCTCCTGACGGCGCGCTGTCGGCACCGGCAGCACCCGTCCGTGCCGCAACGTCAGTGACACCAGCGATCCCGACAATGCCTGTGGCCCCGGTGGTGACACCAGCGGTCCCGACAACGCCTGCGGCCCCGGCGGCGACAGCGGAACCCACGCCGCCGGGGCCACGAGTATCCAGCGCTGCCGCCGCACCGGCGTTGCCCGTCGCCTCCAGGCCGCCGACGCCGCTGCCCGATTCCGTGCGGCGCTTCTTGCAGCCGCTCGTCGGCATCGACCCGGCCAGCGTGCGGGTCTACAGCGATCCCGCCGCGACGCAGCTCACCGCGCGCGTCAACGCCGATGGCCTGGCGATCGGGGACACGGTGGCGCTGGGCGCCGGGCATCTGCCGGGCGCGGGCACGCCGGAGACCCTCGGCCTCCTGGCGCACGAGTTGACCCACGTCGCGCGGGGGCGGGAGCCGCGCTTCGTCCCGCCGATCGCCCGCGCCGAGGGTCGTCGCATGAGCGACGGGGGCGCTGTCACCGTCCCGACGAACGAGGAAGCGGTGGCGCGGCTGGTCGAGGCGCGCGTCACGCGAGCGGCGGAGTCGGTGCAGGCGGCGGAGTCGGCGCAGGTGGCCGAGCCGTGGTCGTCGGCGCAGCCCGACGATGTGCCGGTCCGGTTCGTGGCCCCGCTGGTCACCGAGCGGGGGCGTCCCGGCACTATCGGCGTGGCAAGCGCGCGCGCGGACGCGGGCCTGGGGCAACCGGCGGCGGTCATCGCTGCCGATACGGACCGTGCCGCGCCCGCCTGGAACGGCCTGCCCGCCCCCTGGCAGCCGTTGCCGACGTGGCTCGATGCGGGCGCGGCACCAACGGTCGGCGCGTTGCCGCTGGCCGTGGCGAGTCCGGCCACGCCAGCCTTCACCGCGCCAGCGACGGCGGCCCCGGCGGTGCAGTTGGCCGAGCCGGGGCGGGCGGTGGACGAGGCCGCGACGACGGCCCCGGCCCATGCCGCCGATCAGCACGCCGCCCAGCCCCCCGCACCCGATCTCGACGCGCTGGCGCGACAGGTCTACACCGTTTTGCGGCGGCGCTTATCCGCCGAGGGTCGTCGTGCCTGGTAAGTATCTGGAGCGTGAAGCGTGAGTGGTACCAGCCCCAGCAAGGCCACGATCATCAATATCGACAAGGGCGATGCCATTGTCGTCACCTGCTTGTTCAATCCGAAGGAATACGCCTTCGCCAAGCAGAATAGCTGGACGCGCAGCACGAAGAAGGGCTCCAACGTGCCGCCGCTGGAGTTCAGCGGCGGGCAGCCCGCGACCATGACGGTGCAACTCTTCTTCGATACCTACGAAGGGGCCGCTGGCACGAAGGATGTTCGCAAAGAGTACACCGACGCGATCTGGGAACTGATGATGGTCGACGACAAGCTGAAAGACGCGAAGACGAAGAAGAGCCGCCCCCCCAAGGTGCGCTTTGCCTGGGGAGCCGCCTGGTCGTTCGATGCGGTGATCACCAGCATCACGCAGCGCTTCACCCTCTTCGCCGCCGATGGCACGCCGGTGCGCGCGACGATGGATGTCACCTTCCAGCAGATCAAAGATGCCAAGCTCTTCCCGGCCCAGAACCCGACCTCGGGCGGCGTCGGTGGCGAGCGGCAGTGGACCGTTCGGGCCGGCGATACGCTGACCGGTATCGCCTACACCGAATACGGCGACCCCAACGCCTGGCGACGGATCGCCGATACCAACCGCCTGACTCAGGTGCGGCGGCTGCGTCCGGGCCTCGTGCTGGAGATCCCTCATGGTTGATACCAGTAATCTGATCAGTCAGTTCTACACCAAGATCGCCGGGGCCGATGCCTCCGCCGAGTTCATGAACGATCTCGTCTCGATCACCGTCGAGACGAGCCTGCACCTCCCCGATGTTGCCACGCTGGTGCTGCACGATCCGCGCCTGACCTGGGTCGACGACGACCGGCTCGCGCCCGGCAAGACGATCGAGATCGCGGCGAAGGCCGGCGCGGGGGAACAGCCCCTCTTCGAGGGGGAGATCGTGGAGATCGAGCCCGACTTCGGGCCGGGCACCCACCAGCTGACGGTGCGCGCCTTCGACCGCCTGCATCGCCTGGCGCGCGGGCGGCACGTCCGCTCGTTCCTCAACGTCAGCGACGGCGATCTGGTGCGGAAGATCGCCCAGGAGGTCGGTTTGCAGGCCCAGGTGGGGCCGACGAGTCAGATCCACCCCTATGTGCTGCAACACGCCGAGACGAATCTGGAATTCCTGCGCGCGCGCGCGGCACTGTTGGGGTATCTCCTCTTCGTCAGGGGGAAGACGCTGCACTGCGAGCCGCCGAGCACGGCGGGGACACCGCTCGAAGCCGAGTGGGGGGTGACGCTCAGCGCCTTCCGGCCCCGGCTCACGACGGTCCAGCAGGTGAACGGCGTCACGGTGCGGGGCTGGAACCCGGACGAGCGGGAGGAGATCGTCGGGCAGGCCCGGCGGGGGCGTGGTGCGCCGCAGGTCGGCGAGGCGCGCGATGGCGGCGAGGTCGCGCGTGTCGCATTCGGCCTGGATGCCCAGGATCTGATCACGAATCGCACCGTTCGCAGCCAGGCGGCGGCCGATCAACTCGCGCAGGCGGTCGCCGACCGCATTGCCGGGCACTTCATCGAGGCCGAGGGCACCTGTGGCGGCAATCCGGCCCTCCGCGCCGGCGGGTCGCTGCGCCTGAGCGCGGTCGGCAATCGTTTCGGCGGGACCTATTTCGTCACCGCCGCGACGCATCTCTACAATGGCCACGGGGGCTACAGCACGCAGTTCAGCGTCTCCGGCCACCAGCCGGCGACGCTGCTCGACGCGCTGCAAGCGCCACGCGAGGCCGCCCCCGCGACGAGCGGCCTGCTGATCGGCGTGGTGACCGACAACCAGGATCCGCAGAATCAGGGGCGGATCAAGGTGCTCTTCCCGTCCCTCTCGCACGATCACGGCAGTAGCTGGGCGCGCGTCGTCGCGCCCGGTGCCGGTCGTAAGCGCGGGCTGGCGTTCCTGCCGGAGGTGAACGACGAGGTGCTGGTCGGCTTCGAGCAGGGCGATCTCGATCATCCCTACATCCTCGGGGGCCTGTGGAACGCCCTGGATGAGCTGCCGGGCAAGGTCGACCCGCCCGAGAGCAGCGGGGTGAAGAAACGGGTGATCTGTTCGCGCGCGGGCCACACGATCGTCTTCGACGACACCGAAGGGGCCGGGGGGATCACGATCGAGGATGCCAAGGGGAACACGATCACCATCGATAACGGCTCCGGCGCGATCACGATCGAGGCGGTGAACAATGCCACCATCAAGGCGGGCGGCAATCTGACGCTGGAAGCGCAGGGGCAGGTCGAGATCAAAGGCACCGGGGTCAAGATCGATGGCGGCGCGGCGACCGTGGACATCAAGGGCTCGATCATCAATCTCAATTAGTCGCGTGCGCCGCACGCACGGCGCTGTTGCCGCCGATACGATAGCTGGGGTGATCTGGGGGGGGGACGATGGGCCAACCGGCGGCGAAGCAGGGCGACACGATCACCGCGCTCGATATCCACATCATCCTGATCCCTACGCCGGGCGGCCCGGTGCCGACGCCGCTGCCGCATCCCTTCCAGGGGATGATCAACGGCGCTCTCAGCACCAACGTCTTCATCGGTGGCCTGGCCGCCGCCACGCAAGGGAGCACCGCCGATAATCTGCCGCCGCACATCCCGCAGGGCGGGCCGTTCCAGCGCCCGCCGACGAACAAAGGGCAGATCATGGTGGGTAGTCTGACGGTGCTGATCAACGGCAAGCCGGCGGCGCGCAACGGCGACCCCGCGCTGACCTGTAACGACCCGGTCGATCTGCCCGCCGGGACGGTGGTGGCGGTCGGCACGGTCTTCGTCGGCTGATGATCGTCCGCGTTGGTACGGGGAGAGGGGTGACACGGATGAGCGATTTTCTCGGGGTTGGCTGGGCCTTCCCGCCGCGCGTCGATGCGCGCGGTCGGATCGCGCTGGCACGGCAGGAGCGCGACATCGAAGAGGCGATCCAGATGATCCTGCTGACGCCGAAGGGGCAGCGGGTGATGCGCCCTGAATTCGGCTGCCGGATCCACGATCTCCTCTTCGCGCCCAATGACGCCACCACTGCCGGCCTTGCCACCTACTACGTCGAAGAGGCGCTGGGGATGTGGGAGCCGCGCATCACTGTGGACGAGGTCACCGCGCAGGTGGACCCCGCCGATAGCGGGCGACTCCTGATCGCCATCCGCTACCAGATCAAGGCGACCTACGACAGCCGCACGCTGGTCTTCCCGTTCTACCGGATTCCGGGCGAGCCGGTGCCCGGGTACTGACGAGCCAGATCCGCACTGCCGCGAGCGCGCCGCAGGCCGCTGCTGGCGCAACGACGAGGGCTGATTCGCGCCGCGACCGTCGCGGTGCCGGGCGTGTCACCTGACCGAGAAGAAGGTAAGAGCATATGCCATTACCGGTGCCGAAACTCGACGATCGCCGTTTTCAAGATATCGTCGATCAGGCCAAGACGATGATCCCGCGCTATTGCCCGGAGTGGACCGATCACAATGTCAGCGATCCGGGCGTGGCGCTGATCGAACTCTTCGCCTGGATGACCGATCTCCTCCTCTACCGGGTCAACCAGGTGCCCGATGCCCTCTACGTCAAATTCTTGGAGCTGATCGGCGTGCGCCTCGATCCGCCGCGCGCCGCGCGCGCCCCGGTGACCTTCTACCTCTCGGCCCCGCAACCGACCGACGTGACGATCCCCACCGATACCGAGGTCGCCACGATCCGCACCGAGACGAATCCGGCGATTATCTTCACCACCGAGACCGATCTGGTGATCCATCCGCCGAATCTGCTCGGGGCTTTCACGCGCGGTGCCGGTGCGCCCGGCGGCGGGGCCTGGCTCGCCCACGACCTGCGGCAACTGACGCTGCCGGGTCAAGAGCTCACGATGTTCTCGCCGCAACCTGCCCCGGGCGATGCCTTCTATCTCGCCCTGCGGCAAGACCACAGTCAGCATGTGTTGGCGCTCGTGCTCGGCTGCGAGCTGGCCGGCGGGGCCGGGGTCGACCCCACCAACCCGCCGCTGGAGTGGCAGGTCTGGCAGGGTGGTGCGGCGCGTTGGGCGCCGTGTGTCGTCGAGTACGACGGCACCGGCGGCTTCAACCAGTCGGGCGAGGTGATCATGCACGTCCCGGCGATGACCGAGGGCGAGTTCGGCGGGCAGCGCGCCTATTGGCTGCGCTGTCGGTTGACCGAGGCACAGGCCGGTCCCGGTGCCTACCGCGTCTCGCCGAAGCTGGAGCGCCTGCGCGTCGAGGCGCGCGGCGGCACGGTCGGCGCGCGCCACGCCGTCACGATCGCCGACGAGTTGGTGGGGCAGAGCGACGGCACGGCGGGCCAGTCGTTCGCGCTGCTCTACACGCCGATCCTCGCGCGCGACCCCGCGCGCGACCACCTCACCATCGAGCCGATCGGCGGTCCCGCCGAGGGCTGGACGGAGGTCGCCGACTTCGCCGACTCGGAGGCGGACGACCGGCACTTCACCCTCGATAGCCTCGATGGCACCCTCACCCTCGGCCCCGCGCTCCTCCAGCCGGACGGCTCGGTCTATCGCTTCGGGGCGGTCCCGCTGAAGGGGAGCACCCTGCGGTTCAGCCGCTACCAGCACGGCGGCGGCGTGGGCGGCAACGTGCCAAAGGGTGTCCTCGCGGTGCTGAAGTCCTCGATCCCCTACGTGACGCGCGTGACCAACCGCGAGGCGGCGCTCGGCGGGCGCAACCCGCAGAGCCTCGACGACGCCAAGCTGCGCGCCCCGCAGACCCTCCGCACGCGCACCCGCGCGGTCACGGCGGACGACTATGAATACCTGGCGCGGCAGGTGCCGGGGGTGGCGCGCGCCGCCTGCCTGGCCCCCGGCGCGCAGCCCGCCGCGCCGACCGACCCGCGCCCCGGACAGATCTTCGTGCTGGTGGTGCCGCAGGCGGGCGGTGACGCTGCCGGGGTGATCCCGACCGAGCAACTGACCCTCTCCGCCGAACTGTGCGCCGCCGTGCTCGCCTACCTCGACGATCGCCGGTTGCTCGGCACGACGCTGGAGGTGCAGCCGCCGCAGTATCTCTGGGTGTCGGTGGAAGTGGCCCTCCACCTGCCCGAGCGTCACGATCCCGCCGCCGCCGCCGAAGCCGTCACACGGGCCGAGGCCGCGCTCTATCGCTACCTGAATCCGTTCACCGGCGGCCCGACGGGCGATGGCTGGCCCTTCGGTCGGGACCTGCATCTGTCCGAGATCTACGGCCTGCTCCAACGGATCCCGGCGGTCGAGTTCGTCGAGGAGGTGCGGATCACGGTCGCGGACAGTGGCGGCGCTTCCCAGACGATGCCCGCGCGTTTGCCGGTGCCGCGCCACGCCGTTATCTGTTCCGGCCAACACCGCGTCAGCGTGAGTTGATGCCCCGGCCCGCGCGCGGGCCGGGTAGAAGCCGAGCATGAGCAACGACCCAGGCCCTACGTTCCCATGAATGGGGCCGAGGGCGCGTCAAGAGGTAGCGTGATCATGTCGTCGAGTCCGCCGGAAATGGGACAACTGATCGTCGAGATCCAGGGGAACGTCGTGGCGACGCTCCCGCTGAATCTGCCGGTGCTCACGATCGGGCGGACACCCGACAATGGGCTCTCGCTGCCCCACCCGGACGTCTCGCGGCATCACGCCGAGGTGCGCCTCACGGACGACGGGCCGATCTTCACCGATGTCGGCAGTTCGAACGGCACGGTCGTGGCGGGCGCGCGGCTGCTGCCCTACCAGCCCCTGCCGCTGATCGACGGCCTGACCATCCAGATCGGGCCATTCTCGCTGACCTACCGTGGCCCGCAGGCGGCGAATGGGGGCGCGGTGGAGGATGCCGCGTCGCTGGTGCAGGAAGTCCCGGCGGCGAGCCCCCCGCCCCCGCCCCCGCCGCCGAGTCTGCCGCCGCTGCCGCTCTTGCCGACGATCAAGCGTCGCCCGACGAGCGCGGTTTCGCTCGCGCGCGGCCCGGTCAGCCAGTACTTGCGCGACCTGCCGGTGATCTTCGAGAGTAACGGCGACAACGATTTCCTGGGGCGTTTCCTGTTGATCTTCGAGTCGCTCTGGGAGCCGTTGGAGCAGCGCCAGGATCACCTCGCGCTGTACTTCGATCCGCGCACCACCCCCGCGATGTTCCTCCCCTGGCTGGCCGGTTGGCTGAGCCTCGCGGTCGATACCCACTGGCCGGAGGAACGGGTGCGGCGCTTGCTGGCCGAGGGGATGGATCTCTACCGTTGGCGCGGCACGGCCTATGGCCTGACGCGGATGATCGAGGTCTGTACCGGCCTGACGCCCCAGATCGGCGCGCGCGCGGGGGCACCCTTCGTCTTCCACGTCAGCGTCGCCACGCCGCCGGGGGGGACCGTCGACCGCGACCTGATCGAGGGACTGATCCTCGCGCACAAGCCAGCCCACGCCGGGTATTTGTTGGAGGTCACGCCATGACCGATTCCGCAGTCGGGCAAACCGTCGGCAACTACCGTCTCGAAGAACTCCTCGGGACTGGCGGCATGGGGCGCGTCTATCGCGGCAAGCACATCCACCTCGGGCGGATGGTCGCGGTGAAGTTGATGCACGCCAACTTCGCCTCCGATCCCGGCTTCCAGGCACGCTTCCTTCAGGAGGCGCAATCGGCGGCGGCGCTGAACCACGCGAACATCGTTGGCATCCAAGATTTCGGCCAGCAGGAGGGCCGTTTCTATCTCGTGATGGAATTGCTGGCCGACGGCTCGGTACGCAGCCTCTTGCAGGAGCGCGCCAGCGGGGGCCAGCCGTGGCCGGTGGCGATCGGGCTTGATCTGGTGCGCCAGTCCGCCACCGGGCTCGCCTATGCGCACAGTCGCGGGATGGTCCACCGCGACATCAAGCCCGACAACCTGCTGATCCAGCGCCTCGGCACCGCCGGGACGCCGGAGCACGCCTACGTGGTGAAGGTCGGCGACTTTGGCCTGGCGCGCATCGCGGAGGGCGGGGTGATGACGGCGAATGGCGTCACGCTCGGCACCCCGGCCTACATGTCGCCGGAACAGTGCCAGGGGATAGAACTCGATGGGCGGAGCGACATCTACTCGCTCGGCATCGTCCTCTACGAGGTCGTCACCGGCTACCTGCCCTTCGAGACGAAAAGCCTTAGCGACGCCGTCTACAAGCACGTCTATACCGCGCCACCCTCGCCGCGCCAGGTGCGGCCCGATCTGCCGCAAGCGCTGGAGGAGATCATCCTGCGCTGCCTCGAAAAGCAGCCCGCCGCGCGCTATGCCACCGCGACCGATCTTGTCGAGGCGCTCACCGGGATCGATGGCGGCGTCAAGGCGCAACCGGTGGCGTGGCCCGCGCCCCCCCCTCCTGCGGTGTCCCCCGTGTCCGTGCCGCCGCCCCCGCCTTTCGCGGCAGTTCCTCCACCGCCACCGGTGCTCCTGCCCCCGCCCCCGCCGCCCTTCGCGGTCGCGCCGTATACGCCGAATGGCACGATCATGCAGCCGTTGGTCGGGGTGGCCCAGCCGCCGCCGCTGGCGGATGATGGCGCGAGGGTCAACGTGCCGGTGGTACAGGTGCTCGATGCCAGCGGTCACGTCCGGCGGTCGATCCCCTTGCAGGGGTCGTGGCTGACCCTCGGGCGCGGCGACGACAACGACATCGTGCTGAATGACGGCGCGATCTCGCGGCATCATCTGCGAATCGACTGGGACGGGCAGCACGCGACGGTGACCGATCTCGGTTCGAGCAACGGCACCGTGCTCGGCGAGCAGCGCTTGCTGCCGCAGACGACGCGCGAGTGGGACGCCGAGAAGTTGGTGGGGGCGGGGCCGTTCTGGCTGCGCCTGGCGTTGCCTGCCGCGCCGCCACCCCCACCGCCCCTCGCGAACGTGGCGGCCCCCGAGGTAGACGGCGGTCGCTTGCGGGTGGTGTTGGAAGGGGACACGCTGACCCTCACGCTCGGCCAACCGGCGGTGCTGCGCCTCACCCTCGGCAACCTCGGCAGCACGGTCGATCACCTCCGCCTGACCGTCGAGGGCGTCCCGGCGGCGTGGGTGCGGGTGCCCCCGCAGGAGGTACAGCTCAATCCCGGCAACCAGGCCCCGGTCGCGCTCAACATCATCGTGCCGCGCGCCGTGGAGAGTTACGCCGGGGTGTATCCGATCACGATCCGGGCGCGCTCGCGCGAGAACCCCGCCGAGTCCGGCTCCGCCCAGGCGCTCTGGACCGTCCTGCCGTTCATCTCCGATAGCCTGACGCTCGCCCCGTCGCGCGCCAGTGGACGGACCACGGCCGCCTACACGGCGACGATGCAGAACGAGGGCAATGCCGGGACGCGTTATACCCTGCGCGGCGAGGACAAGGAGGGGAAACTCCGCTATCGCTTCGCGCAGCCGGTGGTCGAACTCGATCCGGGAGGCAGCGCCGCCGTCGTGGCGACCGTCTCCGCGCCGCGTCGCTGGATCGGCACGGCCACCGTCCGCCCCTTCACCGTCTATGCCGATGAAGTCGGCGGCGCGGCGTCGCAGAATGTCGCGGGGGAGTTCGTCCACGGGGCGCTGATCCCGGTCTGGGTGCCCCCACTGGCCCTCGCCGCCCTCGCGCTGCTGGCCTTCCTCGTTATCAGCCTGCTGGGGCGTAACCCGAAGGCGTTGAGCGTGAACGTCACGCCGCAAGACCGGATCGTCGGCGAGCAGGTCACGGTCAACTGGACGGTGAGCAACGCGAAGCAGGTCGAGGTGAAGCTCGATGGCACGACGGTCGAGACCGAGAAGAAGGAAACGGGAAGCTACAGTTTCGTCCCCGACCACGACGGCCCGGTGCGGATCGAAGTGATCGCCAGGAACAACGCCGGCAGCCTGCCCAGTGACCAGATGATCACCATCCGCAAGGCGGATGCGGACGAGCCGCTGATCGAGCAATTCGACGTCTGCGCGGTCGGCACGCCCGCCGGGGCCGCCTGTCCCGATCCGCTGGTGATCACCCTCGGCGAACAGGTGGTCGTCCGTTGGCGGGTGAAGAATCCGCAGCAAGTCAGCCTGAGTATCCTCGGCACCCTCGAAGGGGCGGACAAGACGGCGGGCGAGCGGACCGACTTGCCCGGTCAGTCCGGTCAGATCTCCTATGTGCTCACGGCGAATGACCCTGGCGGGGCGACCAAGACGCGCACGCGCCGGGTCAACGTGAACGTCCCCCCGACCGCCGTGCCAACATCGACCGCTGTGCCGCCGCCGACCGCCGTACTGCCGATCGTCGGCAACGGCCCTGGAAACGGCAACGGTGATGGTGGTGGCGCGGCGCAGACGATGACCGTTAGCGCGGCCAATGCCGCAGGCAGTATGGCGGCGACCGCCACGGCGAGCGCCGCCGCAGGGCAGCTGGCCGCGACCGGTACGGCGAACGCCGCCGCGACCATGACGACGACCGCCGCGAAACAGACCTCGACCGTGACCGTGACCCCCACGCCCTCGGCGGCGACCATCTGGCAACTCAGCGCCGCGCCGATGAGCGTTGCGCGCACGGGGCAGACGACGACCCTGCTGAAGGACGGCAAGGTGCTCGTCACGGGTGGCGTCGGCAGCAGTCCCAGCACCACTGCGCTCAACTCCGTCGAACTCTACGATCCGGCAACGAAAACCTGGAAGGTCGTCGCGCCGATGAGTATCGGTCGCACCGAGCACACCGCGACGCTGCTGGATAACGGCGCGGTACTGGTGGTGGGTGGCTTCAACAACGGCGATCCGAAGCGTGAGGTCACGGCCCTGAACACCGCCGAACTCTACGACCCGGCGAAGGACATCTGGAGCGCGGTTGGTTCGCTGCCCGGTGCCCACGCCTTCCACACGGCGACCCTGCTGAAGGACGGGGGCGTCCTGATCGTGGGGGGGGCGAGCGGCAGCGGCGGCGGCGGCAGTACGTCGGTGCTCAAAACGTCAGCGCTCTACAATCCGGTGACGAAGACCTGGCTGCCCGCCGGTACGACGGCTGTCGGGCACCTCGGCCATACCGCGACGCTCCTGCCCGACGGGACGGTGCTGGTCGTCGGTGCCGCGAGCGATCCGGGCAGCCCCGGCAACGCGGCGAACAGCACGGAACTCTTCACCACGGTCCCGAAACCGACCTGGACCGTCACCGGGGCGCTGACCACGGCGCGCGTCGATCATGCCGCCGTGCTTCTGCAAGATGGGACGGTCATGGTGATCGGCGGGCGGGGCGGGGTGGGGACCAACGGCGCCGTGATCGGCGGCAGCGAGATCTTCATCACGGCGACGAAGCGCTGGGCCAAGGGTCCCGACCTCGGCACGGCCCGTACCGGCCTCACCGCGACGCTGCTTGCCGACGGATCGGTGCTCGCGGTCGGCGGGAAGTCGGGTGGTGCGAGCGGCGCGCCGCTGAATAGCTCCGAATTGCTGCCCCGGGGTGGCAATGCGTGGCGACCTGGTGGTGTGCTGATGGTCACCCGCACGGGGCACACGGCGACATTATTGACCGATGGGCAGATCCTGGTCGTCGGCGGGGCCACCGACCCCCGGACCGAATTTGGTCGCCTGCGCGAGTAGCGAGCCGGTGCGACGGGGGCGGCAGCGCCCCCGCAGGACGGTAGCAGGAGAGAGCATGAGTGCTAACCCACGTGCCAGTCTGACCGTGACCTCACCACCGGCGACGATCACCCCCGGTCGCGCGGAGACGGTGACGGTCATGATCGTCAATCAGGGGGGGATGGCAGACGATTTCCGGCTCGGCGTGCGCGGCATCGAGCCGAGTTGGGTCACCTTCCGACCCCCCTCCCTCTCGCTCGGACCGGGCGAACAGGGCACCATCGATGTGCTGGTGCAGCTGCCGCCGACCGCCCCGCCGAGCACGTCCGCCCCGGTGCTGCGCCTGAGCGCGCGCAGCACCGGCACGACCATCGCCGAGACGCCGCTCACCACGGGGATGGTTGGCCAGCCCGTGACCATGAACAATATGGCGACGCCAGCGATCGGGGGTACGGTGGCGGGGCAGGCGGGGGCCGCGCGCAGCGGAGCGCCACGCTGGCTGCTCCCGCTCCTCGCGGTCGGCACGCTGGCCTGTGTGGGTATCCTGGCGCTCGGCGGCTTCGCGTATTTGCGCTTCACCGCCCCCGAGCCGACCGCGACGATCCGCGTCGTTCGGCTGACGGGCACGGTGCCGGTGGCGGCGCGCGGCACGGCGAATCCGAGCGCCGCGCCGACCGATACCACGGCGAGCGCGATCACGCCAACGGTGCCGGTGGGCGCGTCCACCGCGCCCACTGCGGCGGCCCCGATCGGTGTGGCTTCGCCGTCGTCAGCGCCCACGCCGGTGCTGCTTAACCCCTCGTCCGCGCCGTCATCCGTGCCCTCGATCGCGCCCTCGTCCGCCCCCACGCTCGTGATCCCAACTGCGGCACCGTCGCTCACGGTGGTGGCGCAACCAGCCGCCCCGACGCCGCTGGTCACCCCTGTGGGAACGGCACAGCCGACCGCCCCGGCCCCGACCGGGGTGGCGGTCGCCACCCGCGCCGCGCTCCAGACCCAGGCCACGCTGATCGGTGCCGCCGATCATGTCCGGGGCGTCAGCTGGTCGCCGGATGGCACGCGCCTGGCGACGGCGTCCGATGACGGCAAGGTCAGGTTCTATAGTGCGGCCGGTGCCCTCCTGATGACTCTCTCCGGCCACGCTGCGGGGGTGACGAGCGTCGCGTGGTCGCCGGATGGTCGCACGATCGCGTCGGGCTCGGACGACGGCACGATCCGGCTGTGGGATACCGATGGCACCCTTCGCAAGGTGCTGACCGGACACGATGGCTATGTCACCAGCCTGAGTTGGGCGCCCGATAGCAGCGGCCTGGCCTCGGGGTCGTGAGATACTAAAGTGCGGCTATGGAATGCCGATGGCACCCCGCGCGCCATCCTCAGCGGCCATACGGGCCGTGTACAGAGTGTCGCCTGGGCACCGGGCGGCACCACGATCGCCTCGGCGTCGTGGGACGGCACCGTGCGGCTGTGGGGGGCCGATGGTCGGGAGTTGCGCGTGCTGACCGGGCACACGAAGGAGGTCTGGGCCGTCGCTTGGTCGCCCGACAGCAGTATCCTGGCGACCGGCTCGGCGGACACCACCGTACGGTTGTGGCGCAGCGACGGTACGGCGCTGGCGACGCTGCGCGGCCATACCAGGGAGATCACCGGTGTCGCCTGGGCTTCGGATGGCAAGACGCTCGCCTCCAGTTCGTTCGATGGCACGGTCCGCCTGTGGAACAGCAGCGGCCAGCCGGTAGCCCCGCCGTTCAGTCACAAGGACGTCGTCACCGGTGTTGCCTGGTCGCCGGATGGGAAGACCGTGGCCTCGTCATCATGGGATCAGACGGTGCGGTTGTGGCGCTAACGGGGGGGCAATCCCCGGCACGGGGGGACTGGGCTGCCCTTTATGAGTGTTCTACCGGTACTTTGTGGACTCGGGTCAGGGCGAGGCGTACAGATCGAGGCCGCGACCGCGCCGGAGCTGCTCAAGCAAGGCGCGCAGGGCCGGTGGCGGGGGCAACGGTGACCAAGCGCGCCAGTA
>JAABUM010002000.1_pt1 | contig 28747 bp, 52 predicted proteins | sample 5559161 | NCBI WGS metagenome assembly JAABUM01 (sample SAMN10711868, study PRJNA513369) | rock metagenome | isolation source: Antarctica rocks | place: Antarctica: Victoria Land, Siegfried Peak nord
GAGGGGCCGGTGGGCAGGATGTGGGAGTCTCACCACGGCAACATGTCGGCCACGTGGCTGAGAGCGACCACGGGCCATGAGCGGCGCTGCTCCTCCCGGAAGAAGTCCAGCGGCTGCGGCGGCACCCGGCGACCCAGGAAGCGGGCCCGGAGGCGGTGTACTCTGTCTGCCATCAGCTGCGGGTACGCTCGCACTAACTCCGCAAAGTCCGCCTCCTGGAAGTCCGCCTGCATATCACACACTCAGGCTTTCAGAATTGCACGTTTTCTGTCGTGTGTGTGTCCCTAGTCTGCGTGCCATAGCAACACACTCCTCAACACGCCCAACACATCAGCATCTATCAACCCTTGCAACTGAATCAAGGCATGCACCTGCTGCCAGCTGGCAGATGTGCGAGATACAGGTCTGCCGCAGAAGCCGAGGTTGCTGGAGCCTTCTACGAGCGATGCACGCTTGCTACTAGCGGAGAAATCGCCAATGCTTCAGCCAGAACGGAACACAAGACTCCAAGTAAAAAAGGTGCAATTGGTTCGAAACACAAAGTCACCCTGGACATCGTGCTGCCCGTCTCGAATGCCCAATTGATGAGGTGGTGGAACTGGATGATGTCGATGTCTGGCATGTCTAGCGTCCGGCGGATCTGCAGGGCGGGCCAGGGGTAAAGTACGTGAACACGCTGTTACAATGGTCCAACCCAGCTAGATGAACGTGCATATAGTGCATCATAGGATCTATGTTCAAGGACTGTATCGGTTATGACACAGGAAAACGTCAGGAATGGATGCCGAAATGTACCCGCTGCACTGCTGGCGTGTCCGCCGCCTGCATGCTCCACGACGATGTCGTGAAGTCCTCCATGGCGGTGTCGAGGAGTGCTGGCAGGTCGACAGGGTCATGCGTGGCTCCTGATCAGCAGTAGAGTTATTAGTTGAGGCAATAATCGTTGTTGGCAGTGCAATGCTGGTATGGCACATGTCAGAGAACACGGAGACGACCCTTTGCACAGCAAATTGCTTGCAGGTGCTGGGAATTGCTGCCGTACCAAATGCACTTTAGTTGCGCTGCAGTGTTCCTCCAGCGCCGATGATTCATTCATGTGCTTGAGACTCGTGTAATGAGAAAGGAGTGTAGCGGACCTTCTGAAGGGTGGTGACAGGGAGGAGCCAGGCGGGAAATGGCGTCGAGCTGCGCTGTCAGTGGCTGCCTGCAACACATCACGGTACAAGTCATGCAGAATACTTAATAAGTCAATGACGAAGCAGAAAACGGCCCATTGTTCGGTGCACGATATGCAGACAGCAAATGATGAACGGCAGGGTGCGGGATGTGCGAGCGGCATTTGATGCATCCTGCATTGCAGCTGAAGCAAATCTTGGTGCAACTTGGTGCAATACATGCTACGACCTCTGATGAGCATGCAGCACACCTAGAAGTGCCATGGCTCAGTGTGCCGCTCTGGTCGAAACCCAAAGACGGCAGGGAGGAGCCATCGTCCTGCGCATCAGCAACCATCCGTAAATGATGTATGGTGCTCGACTGCATTCGACGGCATGCCAGCGGACCGCCTTTCGCGTTGTGCAGGAATTGAAGCTAAACACACCTGCTGCTGCTGCTGCTGCTGCTGCTGCTGCTGCTGCTGCTGCTGCTGCTGCTGCTGCTGCTGGGGTCCGGCCAGCTTGCCTCCGGCAGACACGGAGCCACGCATGTTGGCGAACCCCAGAGATGGTGACCCTGCAAGCGAACCTGTGTGACTCAGCACTCGATGTCCAGCCACCAGCACACGCGCATTGCGTTGCGCACCGCTGTCACGGATGCTTGCAGCTCAACATGCGGTCAACATCTTGTGGAAAGCAAACCTGCTCCGAAACGACAGACTCGTCGGGCGATGGCTGCCCCTCCGAGCTCGCAGCAAATCTCTCGCTTCACTTCGTCCAAGTTTGTGGCATTAGCTCATTTGCCGCGTTTCGGGCCGTGCATCCCAATTCGCCTGTCCTCATCCTCCCGTCTAGCAGATGCCGGAAGGCCATTCAACCTTGCTGTACTTTCTTCTGCGCGCGTGCGCACTATAATGACAGAGGTCCTGCTGACGACAAAGCGCAGTCCCTTGGAGGCCCAGCCATGTAGCATCCCTACTGCGCTTAGTTGTCTAACCCTGGGACAAGATATCAACCTCAGCCGGCAAGGGCGCTGCCTCCGCCGCAAGTGACGCACTGCATTCAAGGGAGTTTAAGTGGGGCTCTCAAGCAGGGATGTGAATGGAGTGTCAGCCGGCGCTGATGTCCCATATAGTACCAGTACCAATGCTGTGGCCGCGCATGACGTCGCTGGCGGTACTAGACTTGGTCTGACGAATGAAGGCAAGCATCTGCGTTTATTTGAAGGCGATATGCACGGGCACAATGAGGCGGCAGCACATCGAGATGCAGCAGGACTATGGATGCAGCTCACCGCGGGCTGTGATTAACACCACATCTCAACTAGTGGTCAACGCAGCACGGCTCATGCATATTGCACGGCATGGCTACCTCAGTCTGCGCTGCAAAGCAGAAAGGTCCAAGCTCAGCGTGTGTGGCATCGCCTAACTTCCCTGCTTTTGTTCCTCTGGGCTGCACGCTGCCGCTGCAGGCGATGTATCGAAGCACAGGTTGGCGCGTGTCAAGCTAGAACTGCTACTACAAGTGCTGCTGTGCCAATCCCGGCATGCCTGCAGAAACGCAGTTCCTGTGGCTGCTGCGCGGAGTCGCGGCCCGCTGCCAGTGCCGCGGCCCGTGGAGAGCGCATCCCTTCCAACACAGGCGCCGCTGCCGCCGCTGTGCTCCGTCGAATCACAGGCGGATGACGAGGTCCTTGATGGCGCGGGCGAGGAGGCGCACGGAGTCGACGTCCTGGGAGAAGACGCTGTCGTCCGCCGCCAGCCGGATGAGTGCGTCCAGCGGCGGCGCCAGCAGCCGCCGCAGCAGGTCCAGCTCCTGCATTGCAGCAAAGTGCTTTGAGCACACAAGGCGAATGGATGAACAACGTCAAGGTACGGCTCCTGGATTCGGCAGTGTCGCTCAGGCCACGATTTCCAGAGACGTAATTTCCAATGACAATGGCGCTTCATCGGCGGGCCCAGCAGCTGCCGCAGCAGCTTGGACTCCTGCATTTGGGTGAACTTCCCTGTGACACGGGCGATGCAGCAGCGACAGCCAAGAGATTATGGGATCATGGTGCAGGAATTCGACATTCAAGAGGGGCAGATGCGGGCGCACCCGCTCGTCGCCGAGCTTGGCGGCAGGCTGGTTGCGCGACAGCACCGCCAACACCGCCGCCAGCAGGTTCTCGATCAGCAGCAGCCCCTCCGCCACCTGCGCAGGAGGAGACTTGACGGTCAACGACCGACGTCGAGGTTGCCGGACGCCCCATATGCAACGTGGCGGGGGCAGCGCGCCGCGGCGCCGTCTTCGACAGACATCGACGGTGTCATGAAGCAGCAACATAAAAGCAGCAACATGACAGCAGCAACATGAAAGCAGCAACGTGAACGCAGCAACATGATAGCAGCAACATGAAAGCAGCAACGAGAACGCAGCAACATGCGCGCACCTCGGACTCTGCGAGCGACGCCACCGCCAGGATGTCGGCGCCCTCGTCGCCGGCGCCGCCGCCGGCTGGCACCGCAGCAAACAGCTGCTGCCGCGCATCCAGTGCCGCGTAAAGGTCCTCCGTGGCCTGCGTTCGGCAGCCACGCCCTCTGACTTTGGCAGCGCAGTGTTGTGTTGCAGGGAAGGAGACTCGAGACACTGCGCACGGCATCTTGCAGGATGATGGTCGCAATGCAACGGCGACGAGGAGCGCAGCCTGACAGGATCCGCCAAACACCCTGAGGCACCTGACATTGCCCGATTTCTGGTATAAGTCCATGTCAAACATAAAAGCCCATGTCAAAACAACAAGGTCTGCGGCGCCCACCTGGCTGATCGACTCCCGCAGCAGCGGCAGCGTGGGCGGCCGGTGGCTGGGCGGCGCGTCGGCGGCGTGCGGCGCCGAGGTGAAATCCAGCGGGGCCTCCCCGTCTGCCGCGAGCTGCCGCAGCGCCTGCGCCAGCACCAGCCGCAGCCGCCGCACCCTGAGGAGGGACAGCGGCGAGCCCGAGTCAGATAGGGCAGATGCAGCTTCACGATTCGCCTGTCGGCCGCCACAGCACGTGCCACAGGTCGTTCTGCAGATTCAGCAGGCGCTGCGAGCCATCTCACGTGGCCAGGGGGTTGCTGCCGGGTGGGCGGGCCTGCGGCCGCCGTGCGCGTGCCACCAGCAGCAAACGACCACACATGCACGGTCCCACACATCCGTCATCAGTCTGTGTGACGCACCCACGGCGGATGACGCGAGCCTCACGCCGCGCCGCCGCTCTGACCGGCGCCGGCTGCACCGCGTCGTCGCCGCTGCCGTAGGGCACCAGCGCGCCCAGCTGCGGCTGCGACGGCGTCGCCGCCGGCGCCCCGCGCCGCAGCGCCGCCGCCAGCACCGGGTCCTGGATCTGTGACAAAGCCACAAAGGGTGTCTGAAACGGAGCTGGATAGATCCAGGTGCATGGCAATTCGGCGGCCAGCCCTGGGTCTGGGGCCTGCAGCAACACGCAGCAGGTGAGCAGCTGGGACTGTCTGCGACCAGGAACAGGGCCGTCAAAGGAAGGCGAACAACGTGGATCATGGGTTCAGTACGCCGCAGCAGCGAAGCGACCTATGCTGCTATGCTGCTATGCTGCTATGCTGCTATGCTGCAGCCGGCCACACCACGTCAAAACTGCTGCTGCACTGTGCCTTAGGCACAGTTGGGTGGTCTCCACGTGGGTAAATCAAACCAAGAGTTGGTACGCAATAAACATTAATAAAAAAGGCTTATAAAAATATTTTTTTGTAAATTTTGTGAATTTTATGCAAATTTTATGTAAATCTTTTTGTAAAATCTTTTTTTGTAAAAAATGATTTTTACTTAATGAGGCGTTGTGCGCACTGCGTCATGTCTGCACACCACGGGGAAGATTCCTCACCCGGGCGTTGAGGCGGCCGTACAGCCAGGCGAGACGGAACAGCCCCGGCTGCAGGCGACCCCAGGCAGGTGAGGCCGCCAGCGCCGGCAGCAGGCGCGAGGCCAGCGCCGCCGCCAGCCGCGCCTCCTCGAGGGCGACCGTCACAGTGCCCCGCATCCTGCAGCATTCGAAAGGACAAGAATGTCGATGGTGGAAATCGTTAAGATGTTTATCTAAAGACGTTTCGAGGGAAAGGAGAGCGCCGCTGCCAGCCACGCCCCCTCCAGCGCGGCCGTCACGCAGCCCTGCAGCCTGCGCGTAGTCAGACAATTGTGTTTGCGCTCTGTCGTCTTGCATGCCATCAGCGCGGTCGCGTCTCACTCGAATTGAACAAGGTTGACGCATGCAGACATGTCGAGACAGTGGAAAGAAACAGATGACCTCCACCTGTGGCCGTCGGCGGCGTCGTTCAGCATGCGCGCCAGCGCAGCCGCGTGACGCTCCACAAAGCTCATGCCCTGGCTCCGCACAGCGCTAGAGTCCGGCAGCTGCGACGCGATTGACAGCACCACCTGCAGTGCCGGCGCCACCACCTGCGGGCCAGGAGCCAGCTCTCCGAAACGATGCACTGGATGGCGAGGTGGCTTTCACCGAAGGACTCCAGATCGAACCTGCGACCACAGTTTGGCGGCAGGGCAAACCGCCCAAGAGGCATGAGACGCGCCACATCTGGGGTACCTTGACGACTCTGTCCACAGCAGCGATGCCGCATTGCCAAGCATCAGATGCTGGGAAGGCACCTGGTGCAGGCGCGACCGCAGCTCGGAGGGCGCCATGCCTGCTGACTCGTACTCCACGTCCAGCAGCCGGCACTGCAGGCGGCCACGCAGACTCGTCAGGGCTTCGCAGGAGTCTCAAAAGTGCGCACAAAGCAGCTAAGGTCGATGCGTCGACAAGCTGGATGTGCAGGACATGTAGCGTGCATAACAACGCGCTGTGAAGGAGGGTTTAGGGTTCAGGGTTTAGGGACTGTGGCCCAAAGCAGGCACCTGGGCGAGGCGGGGAATGGCATTGAGGATGAACAGGCGGTGCGCCGGCGCGGCCGAGGTGCCGCTGCCGGCTCCGAGCGCCGGCGCCGCCAGCCGCAGCAGCAGCCGCAGCGCCGCCTCGATGGTCGGCAGGCCACTGCGCGCGCCGCGCGTCCACTGCGCGTCAGCAGGGACTTCAGGATCGCGCAAGAACGCACAGAGCAGACTGCTGACGACCTTGTGCAGGTGGCAGGCAAAATGCTGACCATTGGGGTGTAGAACAATGCGGCCTGCCACATGAAATGTGTCCACAGCATCCGGGACATACGCATTTGCATAACACGGTTTGCACATCCTGGAAGTATACGAACGATTGAAGGCATTTGAAATACACCGCAGAGCGGGTGCGTCTGCCAGCTCCCACAACAGTGCGAACCAGCGTGTCGCTGAGGTCAAGACTTGGGCAGAAAGCACCTGCGACAGCACCGCGGCAGCAAGCGCATCTGCCAGCTCCTGCAGCAGGCGCCCCGGCAGCGACGTTGCGTGGATGCGCTGCAGCACGGCGCTGCCGCCGCTGTCCGCAGCCGCCAGCGCGCCCAGCAGCGTCAGGGCTGTGGTGCGCCCCACCTAGAAAACCAACGGGGAGTCCTGAGATCAGTTAAAGGTGGGTTTGCTGCCAATTTGCGGTGCGTAATCCATGCCGCCGCCGCGGTCCACTGCCCCAAGCGCATAGCTCAAACCACAGCGACAGCACCATGGTCCGTACCCACCTAGTACAGAGGGAAGGTAGAGCCTGAGGTCTTAGACACAGTGGAAAGCAGATTTATTGTAGATCTGGTTTCGTCTCGGGTCGGCCATGAGTCCATTCGAAGCAGGCGATGCAGAGCTGAAATGTCTGATTACGAAGGCGCAGACCAACGGATGCCTGACGCACTTCTCCCGTCACCACTTCTCAGCAGTTTTGCTTTCCTTGATGTGTCCACCCAATATGTGTCCACCCAGTATCTGATTAGGAATGTTGTTGCAGGCTCCGAGCCGGGGGTCGCTGGCAGCTGTGCGCGAAACAATGCTTCGCACCTGTCCAGCGGCGCCCGAGGACAGGGCGTCTGCCGCCAGGCCATCCACCAGCGCCAGGTGGCCCTGCACCAGCTCTGAGAGCCCCGCCTCCAGCTCGGAGCGCAGTGCGTCGAGCTGCGCTGCCGGCGCTGACGCCGCCTGCGCCGCGTCCGGCCCTGCAGCGGGAATTGCAGCATGGTGCTTATTGAGTGGATGTCGATCTTTGACTGACGCCCATTGCGCTAAACTTGGTGCAGCCCTAATGGCACACTGCATAGCGGAAGAGCCCGCCCATCGACTGCGCTGCCCGACGAATGCATCCTTGCCCTCAGCATACGAGTACCTGCACTTCCACCAATGCTGAACGGTGGCGATGCAGGGCTCAGAACGCTTCCCTGCTGAGAACGAGCAACTGCTGGGCACCTAAGATCGCCACAAGTGCATGTGGTGCCCATCGCATGCTTGAACCATTGCCGCCGCTGCCAAAACACAGCATGCATGCTGCAACAGCAGCTGCCGCCTGTATCATAAATGCCTGACATGCATAAGCGAGTCGCACCTTCCAGCAGCGCGGCGACGGAGGCGGGGGAGAGGCCAGCGGGCGGGCCGCCCTGCGCCAGCATGAGCAGGTGCAGCAGCCCCCCCTGCAGCGGGAGCCGCGCCGCCTCCTGCCGCCGCGCGCTGCCCAGCCGGCCGAGCAGCGCGCCCGCCACCCCCAGCAGCCGCTCTGCAACTGGCGATGCGCCTGCAATCGACCGCATGAGATGTGCAGACTGCGATTGATAGAATTGCGATTGATAGAATTGCGAAGGCCATCACGCTTGGCTTTCCCCTCTATCATCTGCACTTGCACCTGGCATATACTGAAAGCAGTGGCCGGGACATCAGAGCCAAGGCCGCACCTTCATCCCGCGCGCCGCCGTCGAGCAGCGAGAAGTCCGCCGCCTGCTGTCGCACGCACGCCATCAGTGTGCGCACCACCTGCAGAAAGCAGGAATGTTCCAACTGAGCCACTGCTGAGGCAACCTTCTATTCCGCCAGGCTGATGGACAGGCCAGCCCCACAAGGCCAGCATGAGAGGGGCATCTCAGCATCAAACATCAACAGCTGTTGCAGCAGCAGCGCGTGGCGACTGATGTGCATGCCGCAGTACAGATCAACGTTGGCTGTCCACGGCCTTGCCATCTGACAAGGGCGTGGAAATTGAGCCGCATCTGTGTCTGGACACATTGTCTGTCAGTTGCATGTATGAAGCAGATTATCCCCTGAGAGAAATTAGTGTGCTCCTGGCCAGCTGTTGCCAGCACACCGCCTGCACCTGCCATCTGATGGGACAACAGCGGTCACGCGCACAGCTTTCTGAACCTCGGAGGGGGCTACACAGGGCTGCAGACCTTCAGCGCCTGGCAGAACGGCGAGGCGCATGTCACTTCCGGCCAGCACCATCCTGGTCCTGAAGCTTGTCGGACGGACGAGGCTATCTCTCTGGGGTCCGGTCAGAAAGTGTCAATGCGTTCAGATTGCAGTGCACCTGGCAGAAGGGCGGCGCCAGGCGCGCGTCGCCGGTGGCGAGCATCCAGTCGAGCGCCGCTAGAGTCTCCTCCAAAGTGGCTAACAGCAGCCCCACGCTGCCGCCCGGCCAGCTCGGCGCGGCGGCAGCAGCGGCGTCGCCGTCCCCATCGGCAGCGGGGACAGGGGCCTCCTCCAGCACATCACGCAGCAGGCTGAACCTGTGCCGTGGAATCAGATGTCAGAGTCGTTCAGCTTGCCGGTACTCAGACGGCAGACGGTAGAAAACCCGAGAACGTGAGCGCCCTGCCTCAAAACGTGTGTTGGCGGCCCAAGGCTGCTGCCATGGGTAGCAAGTCAGCGCTGCGCCAGGGCAGCAAGGTCAGCGCCGGCTGCCAAGAGACTTGCTCACACACAGGAAATGAGGATGGCCAGAAATCCACGCACCGCTTCGAGAAGGCGACCTCGACAACGGACTGCCAGGCGCGGCACAGCGCCGCAAGCGCGCCGTCCGACAGCGCGAAAGCGTTGAAGCGCTGCGCAAAGCCCAGCGATGCGCGGCAGGCCTCCTGCATGACGGGCGCCGGCGCCGCCGCCGATGCGCCGTTTGCCGCCTGGGCGTTGTACCTGCAGGAAGTCATGCGTCATTGGCTGACATTGCGACTGCGGTACGGAAGCATCATCTGTGTGCACGCCCCTCGTGACATGTGACTTGCATCCAGACAGCTTCGAGCTTACATTCAAGAATGGTCTGAATCTCAGAGGTGCCTCCACCTGGTGCGCAGCGCGTCTGCGAGGGCCGGGATGTCAAAGAGCGACTCCCCCGCGTCGCCGGTGGTGCGCACGCCGGCGTCTTGAGAAGAGGCGCCGCCGCCCGCCGCCAGCAGGTCCATGATGCCCATTGCCTGCACGACAGACGGCTATTCAGAGTTTAGGGTTTAGGGTTTACAGTCTACAGTCGTCTGCGCTCAAACCTCCTACCGGCAACCACCAGCAGCTCAGTGCACCATGCCATGCTGCAACAGAAGCCAGACGGAGGCCATGCACAGAGTCAGCCATTTGAATGTGACACAAGCGCTCGGAGCCGCGTGCACTGCAACCCGTGTGTCCGTGGGCTGTCGTCAGTTGGTGCCTGCGAAGGCAAGATGCAGCGAGAAGGCGCCGCGCCTGCTGGGCTCGCCGCACGTCAGGCGCCGCCGCCGTCGCCATCTCCGGCGTATCCGCCACCCCGGCCAGCCCCCGCAGCAGCACCAGCGCCGCGTTGCGCGCCGGCTCCCCGCCCGCCGGCCCGACCTCCTCTGTTGGCGAAGGGGCATGATCCGCTTTGAGCTTGCCGGTCAGGGGATGCAGCTCAGGTACTCTGCTGAACAGCTTCAGACCTTTCTGCTCAGTAACAGGCATGTCTGCGTTCCATCAGAGTGGAGTGCACGTGCCCCCTCCGAGGCGAACATTGCTTCCCAGCAGTAAGACTGGCTCGGCTGGAGCACGCGTAAACAGCATCACAATGGGGCTGCCGCGAGGCTCAGCACCCCCATTTGCGAGAGGTCTCAACAAGCCTGCACTGGCCTTCAAGGTGACAGCACTGGCAATAGAGTCTGACGCGCCTCCCACAACACAGGGCCATTCCAGCAAAGGTTTCCGCCACAGTGAGGCCCGCGGACACTCCACCACGCACAAACCTCAAGGTCCGCACCTGGCACCTCGTCGGCCGGCTGCGCGAACAGCGCGGCCAGCAGCTCGCGCGTTGCGGCGCGGTCCAGCGGCACTGCCGGGTCCGCCGTGTGCAGCTGCAGCGCCAGCAGCTGCAGCACACTCGCTCGCTGCTGCAGCGACGCCGTCCGCGCCGCGTCCTGCTCAGGGCGGCCACACAGCTGCGTCAGTATTTAGGTGCGATTGACGGGACTGAAAACGCTTTCAGGAGCGACTGCTGGCAGCTGCAGCACGCTGCTGCGCTGCTGCAGCGACTCCAGCCGCGCTGCGTCCTGCACAAGGCTGTCAAGAATATCCACTCTTGAGGGCGCAAGGCCGGAGTGGGCAGGGTATACATACCTCGCCCGGGAGCGGGGCGCACACAACGGTGGGTATGAGCGGCGCGAGTCCGCCAAACTGGCGCCGCAGCAGGCCGAGCACCGGCTCGGCGGTCTCGGGAGCCGCCGCCAGCGCCAGCAGCAGCCGCAGCGCGCCGCCGTAGAGCGCCGGCTGCCGCGCCGCAAAGGCCTCTGGCGACGCGATCGCGCGCAGCAGCACGGTCAGGCACGAGAACTGCTGCCGCGGGTCCAGCGCTGAGTGAGCCAGGCCTGCGCAAGGGCGCATGTGAGTTTACAGACTGGTAAGGTGGTAACAAGTCAAACCTTCCAAGGTAAACCTGCCCTGCGCAAGGACGTGTGTACGTTTACGGACTGGTAAGGAGGCAACACGTCAAACCTGCCACAGCAGCTACGAGTGATAGACAAGGAGAGACGGGCTTCAACGACATGTACAATAAAGCGCTGCAGCGGGTCAGCACGAAGTGTGCGAAGCCTGCAGAAGTTTTAAGAGGAGGTTACTGAGACGAATCGAAAGGCGACAAAAGCAAAAGCTGCCAATGGCACGATGCAATTGCTTGTCTACGATCAGAAAGCTCCCCTGTTGCTATGAGCTCACCTACTCCTGCGGCGCTTGACGATTCGTGGCACCTCAGGCATCAGCTTTGTCCATCACAGCAGCAGCCAGCAATCGAGGGTGAAGCAGCGTCTGCCAGCCTCCAACATTCCGCACCTACAGTGGCTTGCACCCGCGGGGCTGCCGATGGCGCCACAGCCCCGCAGCAGGTGCGCAAGTCTGGGGGCCGCCCAAGGAGGCAGCGCCCAACGCAGATTGTCACGACCACCATGAACCTAACCAGCAGACTCGAAACAGCGTTACAACTCAGCCACACCTGCGGAGCCGTCCACGACGTCGAAGCCAAGCAGCAGGTGCGCGAGCCCTGGACCCGCCGCGGCGCCCCGGCCGACGGATTCCAGCAGCAGCTGCAGCACCAGCCCCGAGCGCACGTCTGTGTCGGCGTCTTCACCGCGTGGAGACGCGCCGCCGCCGGATGCGTTGGCGTCATCGTCGTCCGCCGGCAGGAAGGGGCTGGTCAACGACATCGCGTCGTCGAGGCACGCCGCAAAACCCTCCACAAGCTCCGGCGCCGAGGCGCCTGCAAAACGACGGAGAGAACATTTGGTTCATATTGGCTAGACCAGCAAGGGGCTGTGTAGGCCTCACACAGGAGAGAGGCAGAGGTTGGTTGCAGAAACGAACATCTGCTTCACAGACCATATGTTGCAGAACGTGACAGCAGAGCAGGAAAATGAAATGCCGCCAGCGGTGCGCTTTTGTACAATATTCACCCCTACGATGGAAGACAGGTTTGCAATTCAAAGACGCACCGGCGCCAGCGAGAAGCGGCAGCAGGTCGGGCAGGCGCGCGGACAGGTGGCCCGCGATGCGCAGCGCCTCCGCCTGCACCGCCGGGTTGTACGGGTAGCGCACGTAGCCCAGGAGGCCAGCCACCAGGCGCGGGTCCGCCGCCAGCATCTCCTCCAGCGTCTGGTACAGGCCTGTCGCACGTGGAGCGGTATCCATGAGAATTGCATCCGGTATGTTCAAGGGAGTAGCGCATGTAGCGCCAGCAGGCCCGCCGCCAGCACCTCCTCCAGCGTCTGGTATAACCGCTGTCATGTGCATTGACAAACTTGCTTGAAAGAGTGTGGACATCCGTTCAGGACTTTCTCAAGTTTGAGACTTCCAGCACTGTGGTGTGAGCACACGTGCCAGCCAGTGCTTGTGCTCAGCCTGCAGCCCTACAATCTAACGCACAGAGGACTCGAACACCGCCACCATAGCTGGAGCTGTATAGAGCTTGCGTTAGCTTGCCGAGTCTGCAAGTAAGTCTGCCTCTCGCCTGCTTCCGCGGAGCGCAGCCGCTGCACGAGCGGAACGTCGTAGTCGAAGGCCGCCCGCAGCAGCCGCAGGCACTCCAGCACAGCGGCCTCCTGCACGGCGCCCTCGGGGGCGTCGCGGCGCGCAGCCGCCAGCGCCGCCGCGCCGCCCGACAGCGCGCCCAGCACCGCCCGCATGCCGGCTCGCGGGCCTACGCAGCACGACATGAAGTTCTGGTCAAAAGCAGTCCGAGGTCATGCACAGCATGAAGGCGAGCCGTCAGCCGTGAAATCGAGGTACAACGGTGAGACGGGAAACCCTAGCAATGCCACAGACGCAATGCGCATGGCTGCCAGCAGGACTATGCATGTGCTGCAGTGTCTGACAATGGCAAAACTGCTCACCCAGAAGATCTGGCAGGGGCTCGATGCGCGGGGGTGGCCGGGGCCGCTGTGTTGAGCAGGATCCAGCTCGCAACATTTCCATTCGGTGGTCACATGAATGCAACACAGTCACGCACCTAGCCTGTCCAGCAGGGCCTCGGTGCCTGGGGCACGGGAGGTGTCGGGGCCGCCGTGCGGCGCATAACATACCCAGCATCAACAGTTCCATAGCAACGCAGCTGTGACTGATGCGCACCCAGTATGTCCAGCAGGGCCTCGGTGCCGGGGGCGCGGGAGGTGTCGGGGCCGCCGTGTGGCGCAAGCGCCACGGACTCGGCCGCCTCCAGCGGCACCCGCTGCAGCGCCAGCCGCAGGTGTCGCGCGCACTCGCCCATCAGCTCCCACCGCTGCCCCGCGCTCCTGCAGTCATTGGAACAGCAGTCATGGATTAGGTGTGACCTCGTATGTGCTGCTGCTGCTGCTGCTGCTGCTGCTGCTGCTGCTGCTGCTGCTGCTAGGCGCAGGTGGTTCGCACTTGCCCACAGTCCCCACCATTGTCCGGCGCTCCTACCACAGCGGCACACATGGATCAGCCCAACCTCTTGTCCAGGTCGCCACGCCCATGTGCCGGGCAGCATTCCTTCGCATCGGCAGTCGCAGGTGCGCTGGCATGACTTCTGGCGCGCATCTGTCCCTACCCGGGAGCGGTGGCGCAGGCAGCGGCTGGTGCTCGTGTGGCTTGTGCAGAGCCGCGAGCGATGATGTTTGCACGACACCGGCGACAGGAGTAGGAATGCCACAGCAAGTCACCTGAACCACGACCTCAGAGCTACATCACGGCGTCGTGACAAATCTGTGATGGTGGCGCCAGATGGACTGCTGCGCATGTCTTGCAAGCACATGAGTGTCATGCGCATGATGTACACCGCGAACAAGCCAAGTTGGCAGCTGCGGGCAATACTCAGATACCAGCTCTGTCCCTAGGGCTCACAGGTCTCCTCCTGGAGACCATGCTGACATCGTTGCTGGACTGGACTCTCGGCAATCCGAACACATGGCAAGGTCTCCATTTCGCTCGCTTGTGGGCGGGCTGTCCGATGGCGGCAAGCACGTCCTCGCGCACATGGAGTTCCAGCTGTGGAAGCATCAAAGGCACATCGCTTCGCTCACTTGTGGGCGCGCTGGCCGATGGCGGCGAGCACGTCCTCGCGTACGTGGCGGGCAAAGGTGGCGAAGGCGCGCCCCCCGTCCGCCAGCGGCCTGTCGCCGCTCGCCACCAGCAGCGTGTTGAGCAGCCGCACGAAGGCCAGTGTCTCGGTGTAGTCCTCCGCACGCGCCTGCATTCGATCGTCAATCAGTACAAACCCTAACCCCTATACCATTTGGGCAGGGTCTCTCCTGTAGTCTTCCAGACGCGCCAGCCTCAATGTGACAAGAGCAACATCTGAAAACGGCCACGGCTGCTCTCAACCTAGTGGGCGCTGAAGCTGGACGGGTGGAGATGTCCAGCTGTTACTTGAATGATTTGGCACAAACCCCTAGCAAGATAAACATAGAGTACTGAAGCCAGCAGAAGGAACATGAACAGCTGGATGCGCACCTCGATCTCGTTGAGCTGATGGGTCATATCGTAGTGCGGGACCACGACCGCCAGCACCCCGCTGGTGCCCTTTTCTTCCAGCTTCATCCACAGCTTCAGCCATATTCAATCGATTCTCACCTCGATCTCGTTCAGCTGGTAGGTCATGTCGTAGTGCGGAATCGCGACGGCCAGCGCCGCATCGGTGCCCGGCTGCACCAGCACCGTCTCCTGCACCAGCCGCTCCCACGCCACTGCGGCCGCGTCGGGACGCGATGCGCACGCCGCAATGGCGCCCCACGCCGCGCCCTTCACCTCCTACCGGCGATAGCAAAGCGCCAGGTCAGGTTTACGAGGAGACATTACACAGCTGCTTCAGCACAGGCTTGCTTCCGCGCACTTCGTCAGAGCGTTTCAAACGAGCTCGTAGTGGCTCTGATGACGCTTGAAAGGGGGGAGGGGGCGGGCCTGGGGTGCGCAGCCAGCTGGATCACCTCCCACACCAACGGGCTTGGACGCAAGGGCACACGAGGCTCGCCAGCCAGAACTTTGGTTGGTGCTTGTATGAACAGGGGGTCAAAGAAACGTACCTGGGGCACGGGGTGCGCGGCCAGCTGAAAGAGCACCTCCCACAGCGGCGCGATGCCCGTTTCCTGCTCCAGTTGCCGCGCCCAGCCCACCGCCGCCTCGCCGCCCTCGGCCATCACCTTGCTGCGGCATGCAGGGGGTGTGTACACTTTAATGAAGCTGGTTGCGTTGGCAAAGCCCAAATACACAGATTCACGTGTGGGCTATTCAAGAATCAAGAAGGGAGCAGCGCCTGCAAGAACCCGCGCCGCGAATCACAAGAAACTTGTGGCCCGAGGCTCGGCCCACACGAAGCGCTGCTCCGCTTGAAGGAACCTTTGAGGACACAAGCACATTCGTACCAGCGCCAAGGACTCAGACCGGATGCAGGCTGTCAAGTCGCAGCGCTCTCCCTGCTTGCCGTGCACACAACCGCGCACCTGAAGAGGCGAAGGTATGCCATAACGGCCTGGGTGTCCGCCTCCGACAGCACCCGTACGTCGCGCTGGATGACCGCGTCCAGACCGACGCCCTGCGCACCCGCGGATGAAACATTCCGATAACATGTTCACGGTTTCCGTCCTGGTGAGAGTTGTAGGGGACTGTGAAGTCAGGTGGGATGGCACACGCCGCTGGGACAGACTAGGGAGCTGAGCTGGCGGTGTTCCACACATGCTCACTGCTCGTGCAGCGGTTTTAGGGTTATGTCAGTTGCCGGCAGCATGGCGCGCTGCATAGTTGTCAGTTGCCGGCAGCAGGCGCGCTGCATGTGCTGACTGACATTCTCTCAGCAAGACACAGCAGACACAACTATGGCAGGAGCGCACCCGGGTATCGGCCTCGATGTCGGCGTACAGCTGGCAGATGGACAGCAGGAAGTCGAACATGCGGCGCCAGGACACCATGCCGCCGCCCGCGGCGCCGCCCTGCCGCAGCTGCGAGTACATGCTCTGCGGGAAAATGGACAATGGACAATGGACAATGGACAATGGACAAGGGACAATGGACAAGGGACAATGGACACGAGAATGAGCAGGCATGAGCAACTGCGGCAGGACACTTCACTTTGGTGCCGGGTGGCGCGGCGATTGCTTTGGGCAGGGAGTGCCTGGGCAATGCGGCATGCTGCGCTTCTGAGGTCATCGTGTAGCGTCGCTGAACACAGGCGGCGATGGCATCAAGACGAGCGCGCGGCAGAGCGCTGCCAAAAAGACCGCATTTACATTTACATTTACATTTTCAGACGCGACCCCTGCAGAATGTGCTCTCAGTGCAGGCATCGTGTCTTGACGCACCTGGGCGCCTGCCTCGGTGGTGGACAGCGCAGCGAGGACGCCCATGTAGGCGCAAAACACGGCGGGCGCGGCATTGACCACCTCCCTGCCCGCGATGTACCCCATGAACTCGCCGAGGATGGGGTACCTGCAGTTGGGGCCGAAGTCTCAAAAGATCAGCTGAGCATCCCTGCCCGCGGGCAGGGTATAAGGTTTAGGGTTTAGGATCTAGCACAGCGTGCAGCGGTCAGCAGGAGGCAGGACTCAGCACACAAACATGAATACAGATAGAAAGTTCACCGCAGCTCGGGGTCCAGCCACAGCTGTGGCGAAGCCTCGTAGGCAGCGGACAGCGCGCCCAGCAGCGCCGCCAGGTCGTCCTTCTTTGCTGCGGGGTCCCCCGCCGGCAGCGGCGGCCGGTCCACGCGCGCCAGCGACTCCGCGATCAGACCCTCCACCTCCTGCCTGCAGAAATCCCAGTGACGACGTTTGACATCACACAGTAGGCGTGGACCGAGAAGCGTGTGCGACTGCAAGCCCCATGCCTGCAGGCTGCATCAGCAGTGACCGGAGGTGGGGTTATACATGGGGTATACCATATATGATATACCATACATGGGGTTATATATGGGGCATATGGGGTTTCACCCACACACCCCCTGGCCCAAACCCTGAAACGTTCACCTGCCAGGCGCGGCGTCCAGCAGCAGCATGAGCAGCTGGTGCACGATGCCGGCATACAGCTCCCGCTGCGACGCGGCGTCGTCCGCGAAGGGCACCGATCGCAGAACCCCCGCGTCGAGCCACGCCAGCGCGCCCGCCTGCGTCGCCTGCCGGATTGCGCGCGCCGCCCGGGCTTTGCACCAAAAGAAGTCTCGTCAGCCAGTCACACTGGTGTTCAGATCGCTGGCTTTTACTGTACGCCATCCGCGCTGGCATCGCCTTCCGGCACGCACTCTGCCAGAGCCGCATGAAGTGCTGCAGGCTTCCTTTCGTCCAAACCTGCCAGCATTCACCTGATTTTGTGCTGCACCAACATGCCAGATGACACTCACTGTTTCTGATCAAGTGAAACTTGAGTGTCACTTGGAGTTTCTATCAAGTAGACTTGAAAAACTAAAATTCGGCCTTTGTCTCACGCTGCGCGGACTCGGGGCCGCTCTGCGCCAGCAGCAGGCCCCACGCAAGACGCGCGGCGGCGGCTGCACCGTCCTCCGGCGGCTCGGCGCCCTCCAGCCGCTGCGCCAGGCCCAAGTCGGACGCCAGCGCCGCTGCAAGAACGGGCACGTGTTGATGCCCCAGAGACCCTGCTTTGGAGCTGGTGGTTGCCAGCAGTGAGTCCGGTCTGTCGGCGCCGTGCCCATAGCAGCACGCTGCCTGGCAGACAGGCGGAGCGGTGGTTGCCAGCGCACAGCAGAGGTGCGTGGCCGTTTGGCATTGCGTGCAAGGGACAGGCTGCGGAAGCGCACGGCAGTTGCCGCTGTGCAAGCCCGGCTGCATGCAGCATGTGTGCTGCTGCTGTGGCTCCATGCGTCCTAGCAGCACGCATGGGAGTCAGGGTTTAGGGTTTAGGGTTTAGGGCTCACAGAGCGCCTGCTCGTCGGCGTCCATCTCGGCGCCCTCCGCGTTCTCCACCGGCAGCAGCGCCGCCAGCAGCGCCGCCTGCGCCACATACGCATGCTGCTGCGCCGTCGGATCTGTGGCAACGCCGCCGGCCGCAGCCGCCGCCAGCGGCCGGGCCGCCTGTGCCAGCTGCTGCACGTCCTCCGCAGTCGCGGAGCGGGGCCGCAGGGCTACGACCAAAGCCAGACACTCCAGCAGCAGCGTGCGTTCGCGCGCAAGCGCGTCCGCGCGCGGCGCTGCGGCGCCATGCTCGTCGACCACGAGCGGCAGCCGGGTGTTTGGGTCCACCTGCGTCGCGATGCTCTCCTGCAGATGCAGGCAAGCGGAAAGCAACCAGGGATGCGTCAGAGCACATTCCTCACGACATGCAGCAGCTTGGTTTCACTTTTCCTGCGAAACAGCAAGTCACATGCAAGTTCAATCAGATGCAATGAAGACGCTAATGCATGTCAGCAGAGACCGCAGGCAAACCACTCAGCAAGGTTGCTGTTTAGCACTTTCATGTTGGTGACAGCACCCTCACCTGGACGAGGGCGAGCAGGCGGCGGAGGAGGGCCGCGCCGCCACCGCGCCGCTGTTCCAGCAGCCCGCCGGCAAAAGCCGCCACGCAGTCCGCGATGTCCTGCGCCAGGCCGGCGGATGCGCCGGCGGCGGCCGCCTGCAGCACGCGCCGCAGCGCCAGCAGCAGAGCGCGTCGCTCCTGGAAGTACACGCCTGCTGCTACTTCCGCCGCCACCTCGCCCCTCTGTCGACGACAATCCACACTCTGAGCGGTCAGTCATGCAGAACAAGAACCAGTGTAAACTCCAGATCTAGTGGGTTGTGCATGCACACATACTTCACGGCTTGTCAGCATGCATCTGCATGAGGTTGCGGCAGCAGCCTCTAGAGAGATCCGCAACAGCGCAAGAGCAGGAAGCGCACCTCCTCATGGCCTGCCAGCAGGCACAGCAGGCACTCCATCTCGTCCAGTTTGAGCTCGTCGCTCATCAGCAGCACCTGCGCGGCCGTGCAGTGGTAATGCTGACCGTGACTGAGAACGATAGGTCATTCACGAAGGTGGTGCACATGCGCGGTCAGACGATATGCTGCAGGAAGCGGCACCCGGTAACAGGAGAACGATACGAAGCTCACCTCCCGGACGTCCGGCTCCTCATCCAGCTGGATACGGCCGCGCGGCTCTGGCAGCTGCGGGTTGCGGGACTGGATCGCCTGCCGCGCTGCAGCATTCGGACCCTGGACGGCAGCGGCGCAGCCCGTCACTATTGAGCAGGCAGACATCCAGGCCGAGCGAGAAAGTGCTCTTTGTCACGCCGCTAAGAGGCGAAGGCTCGTTCAGAAACAGGGTGCACGCATGCGCGCGTGCGGCTCGCCTTATGTTGGAGCAGGTTGAGAAAGCTGGGCTGCGCATCCTGCAGCCGCTGCTGCAACTCTGCCGCGTCGACGTCGGCGTCGGGCGCCAGTGCAGCATCGATGAAGGCGAGCAGATCCCGGAACGACTGCTGCTCTGATTCTGCCATGGTGTTTCTGCGGCGCTGCTTGGCTGTGCGCCACGCGACGCGAGCTATGTGCGATCCATACCTGACGAAATGCACGATGACTTCGTTCACACAAATGGAATTGTGCTGCCGCTCGATCACAGGCAACAGTTTGGACAACCCAGCTCCGCTAAACCCTGTACGCTGATACGCTACTATTCGTGCTGTCGTCATGAGTCAAGCAGTCGACAGCTGCTTCAATGTGCACTTTCACACGTACAGAGTCAGCAGCGCCAGCTCAGCCGCGTTCATTCAAGCATTGGGTCGGCTTCCTGCTGCTGCCACCGCTGGGAGGTTCCGCGCGGTTGTCTTCAAGGGGCGTCGGTGCCTCAGTCACGCATACGAGTCGTAGCGATTCCCGCTGCTCTTGCGCATCACAACCAGGTACGATGCTCTGATGGCCTTTCGACCCCACATCTAAGTACACCCTACAATCTATGCATCCTTTCGGCGCGGCTGCACCTCTGCTTGCAACTGTGACACGTGGATCGCCCGCAGCGTTGCCGAGCGGATGCCGCCGCCTGCATGACCGTACCAATCACAAACTACACGTGCATCACTCAACTTTTGCAACCTCTGGATCCAGCATGCTCACGCGTTTTCGAGATGCGCTGTGGCGTCACCGCCAGAGAGAAGTGAGAACCTACGCCTGCTGGAGACGTACCGGAACAGAACAATGCCAGCAGCGCATCAGAAATCACAGGATCATGCCGACAAACCGCAGTTGGGCTGCATACTGACTCTCAGTCTAGATGTCAGTGGTGTTCAACGGGATGACAGGGCAGGGTTCAGATATTGGGGATCGGCTTGGACCGTGCCGTCCTCTCTTCAGTCCCCTGGTCCTCGCAGGCGTGTAGAAGGGCCTGGCATCAACCTACTTGGACATTCAGCGTCATGACAGCCGCGTGGCGATGTGTGGCGCTGGCGGCGCTGGTGCTGTGCGCGCCACTGGTGCCGCAGGCCATGGCGAGGACCAATGCCACCATCCTCAGGTCAGTCCTTCGACGACCTTTTCGATCCAACGTGCCTACGCCACACTGGATGACGTCCTCTTTTTGCTGCCTGGCCATCAGAGAGCGCACACGTTTGTGAAAGCCCGCCGCTCATGTCCGCTGACGGTCGCCCTGCCGGGCGCGGCGACGATGCCGACCCTGGTACTGCTGAAAGCTGCACAGGTGCGGCCACAGCGCAAAGGCGCGCGCGTGGCACGAGAGCAAGCAGGCGGACCTGGATCTGTTCAATGCGCGCATGGCGGCGGCGTCTGGCGCCTCCATGGCAGATGGCGCCCGCTACTCACAAGTAGGCTTGGTGGTTTCCGCACCTGTCCTGGGTGGATCCTCATACCACATTTCCATACCCACTGCCGGGGGCTGGCGCGTGCCGCCCTGGCGCTGCTGGCGTCCTGCAGGCAACCAGGAGACACTCGGCTGAGGAGCGCGGCAACGCTGGCTGCTGCGGCTCAAACTCCACGCTGCGCTCTGTGCCTCTGTGTGCCGGACAAGAGCTCAGCACCTCCAAATTCTCGAGCCTCCCTCGATGCAGGAGGCAGTCACAGCTGCGGCCGTCACAAGGGTGCCTGTGATATTCCACGTAATCAGGTGAATTATGGCTGCTCCCGCATCAACATGGCTGCCGCTGCATCGATGACATGGCTGCTGCGATCCACTGGCATGGTTGTGACTAGTGCTCTCGAAGCCCAATCCCTCCAAATCCATGCCTACCATGGCACCCCCGACAGGTCTGCATGCGCGTTCCTGAACGTGCAGCTCTACGACCTGCTGCGGCTCGATCCATCCAGCAGCTCAAAATTGGAATGTTTCATTGGCAGGGCAAACACAAGCGTGTCGGGGGGCAATGTGCCAAGGGCATGGGTGACCAACCAAATCGCGACTCTAAACAAATACTATGCCACGGTGCGAATCCTTCCTCGGTCAGTCTCCTTGCTCTGGGAAAGGCGGCTGATGCATGGGCGGTTCCATACGCTTCCATACGGCACTGACGTCGGTTTAGCACACTTGATGGCGATTCTGTCTGCAGGCCAAGTACAAGTTCGTTCTGAGCAAGCTGACACGGACGACCAACAAGGTCTGGTTCAGGATGCTGCCCGAGACGAACACCGAGCTGGCGGTAAGTATGTACTTAGCGCGTGGGTATACCCGCGCGCTTCTTCTGGTGGAGCGTTTTCCTCAGCTATAGATGCTACATCTACCATCAACTGTCATGCACACCGCGCGCGACCCACCCAAGTTCCGCTGCGCAGGCAAAGCATGCTCTGAAGGTCGGAGGCCTCAACACGCTGAACGTCTACACAGTTCTGCCGGCCGACCCGTCGCTTGGCGGGTGAGACACTGCACCAGTTCCGTTCCTGCCCACCACAGTTGCGCTTGAGCGCGAAAACCGCTTTTCAACACCCACGTCTCGCGTCATGCATTTGATCTGGCGGTCCCGCAAAGCCACCTCGCCGCTACTTCTGCGGCTGCCTGCCGGCAGCCGGCGACAGCAATGCGTCCGATGTGTCCCTATCATGCCATGCAGATGGTCGTACACCCCAGACGAGCTGTCGCAAATCCCATCAGCGGTCGACGGCTGCGTCGTCGCCTACAACTCCCTGCCGGGCAGCAACCTCAGATACTACAACACGGCACGCTTCTGTCTGCGATGTCAATGAAATTGTCGCACATATTTGTTTCACAATGCTAACGCGTTGCGCGCCGGCTGACCAATGCTGCCCGCTGGACCGCTCATGAGCACTTGATGGCCCCCTGGGATCGAATGTCAGCCAGAGCCATCCTGTGAGCTGCCCCTCCTCTCCCCTGCGGCATGTGGGTTGTCACACCGCCTTGAGAGGTCCCTGCTGCTGCCTGTAGGGCAAGACGCTGGTTCACGAGGTCGGTCACTGGCTTGGCCTGCTGCACACCTTCAACCCCGCCATCTCCTGGAATGGTGGGCTGCCTTCTTGGTATATTAGTGCCTGCCTCATGCCAGCGGTGCTCTTGTGGCGGCAGGCGCAGCCAGGACAGACGCCTCAAACCGCTGCAAGCTGAGCTGCCAATTGTGATCTTCTTGGTTGGTAGGCGACTTCTTTGGGTTCACTGCATCAGGCGATGATCTGGGAGGCTGCGTGGGCCAGGGCGACTATGTTTCCGACACTCCGGCGGAACGCAGTGCAAACTTTGGCGACTGCCCCGCCTCCAACAGTGTGTTTTTCCGACTCGGCTGCATCATCTGATCCATTTAAATTTGAATTTGAAACGCGCCCATCACAATTCCTCGACAGGGCTTGTAATCCCACTGCTGTGGAGCTGAGACAAGTTCTCATTTGCATGCCGCAGAGAGGAACACGTGTGCTTCGTCAGGTGAGCTCTCTGATCCATTCCTCGATGCCTCGAGGTTCCTCTGATATCTTACGCCTTACGTGGTGTCCCGCGACATTCTAGATAGCAACTGGAGCTGCGCTGCGCTTGAGCGACCACACGTTCTCTTTTTGTGCAGGCAACGACCCTGTGCACAACTTCATGGTGCGTTTCTCGAGACAGTGGCGATCCAGCTGTATCATGACGGCAGCAGTGCTCGACATGTGCATTTGGTGGTTGCTGAGATGTCATGGAGCACGAGTGGTTCCTGGTTTCGCTGCTGACATTGTGTTTGAAGCCCTTCGTTGCTATCACCGGCAGGACTACTCCCTGGACTTTTGCCGCTTCCAGTTCACCGCGGGGCAGCGGTCGCGCATGCATTCTATGTACAAACTGTACCGCGCCAGCGGGAAAGGATGTGCGCCTCTCGACCTCTTTCGCTGTCCTGCGCACAACTTGCCATGCACCCTGGCTGCGAGCACGCACCTGCCACGATGTGTGTGTCTCGGCTGCAAGATACATCAGTGATCTCAATGATGATGCCAGCTGCCAATCGCGATGTCCCTCCAGAAGTGTGCCGACCTACCAATTGCCTGCTGCTGCAGACGGCGGCCAGAGCTCGAACAACATTGGCAGCAACCCCAGCAGCAGCGGTGGCGGCAGCTCCCCCAGCAGCAGCGGTGGCAGCAGCACCCCCAGCAGCAGCGGTGGCAGCAGCACCCCCAGCAGCAGCGGTGGCGGCAGCACCCCCAGCAGCAGCGGTGGCGGCAGCGCCACCGACACTCCTCCTGGCGGTGAGTGGCACAACGGGTTGCCCCTGCAGCGTTCAAACACTGGGATCTGGGGATTATCAGCACTGTGAGCGACGCCAATCTGTTTGCTCGCAGGGATTCCGGCGGGCTGCACGACATGCGTCTGCTACCCAAGCCAGGGGTACTGCATCTGCAATTGCACCAACCAGGCGCAGGTCTACCCACACAGGAGCTAGAATTACACCACGCTAGTCACAATCGCGAGTTACTCGGTCGGCGAATGACAACGAACAGCGGCCTAGGACACGCCCAGCACAGCGCCGTCGCTTGTGGCATTCGTCAAGCGGCAATACAACTGTTGTGGCGCGTTCAAATCTTGGTGCTCATCGGACGTTTGTTATCGACTTGGTGATTGTCGCAGGTCTTCTGGGGTGTGCTCTTGATGACAGCATCGTTGCTGTGCATTTGGCAGGATGGGAGCCTATTGGTTGCAGCATGCGGCGGCAGCCTTGATATACTCTTCTCTTTCACGTTTCTTGTAGTGCAATTGATTGAACTGGCAGGGATTAAATACAAGCTGTTGTGCTAACCGTGTCGGTACTTTTTCTGGTAAATATTAACATGATTACGCAATATTGGCATCAACTTGCAGAATGGAAGTAACAAATAGACAATGGAAGTAACAAATAGACAACTGACACCTGCAAACCTGCCTGCACAGTTGGCAGTTCCCTTCACAAGCAATTCGGAATTGTCGTTTCTGAACAAAGCTCATAAGAGGGATGCAGCAAATGTCGTTTCTGAACAAAGCTCATAAGAGGGATGCAGCAAGTGCTGTACAGCTGGCGCAGTGCAATTCATCATCCCGCTCTGTCCATGCATTCAAATCCGATTTGTAGATCCTTGCAGGGCATTCAGCCCGCTGATGATGCGTTGTCGGCGGCAACCGCTGATGCCGCACCTGCGCCTCCGCCACCGGCTTGCAGGGAGTGTACGTTGGCCTGGAACTCCTCCGTCGATAGCACGTTGCCAGGCGGCTGGTACTGGCAGACGTAGATCGACATCTCCCAGTCTGGGCGACCCTGCATCGAGTCTGGACAGCCCACCGCACGGCCGCAGCCGACCTGCCGTGTCGCCGCCCACACCACCTGCCGTCAGGGGTCATCAGGTTTGTTCTGCGCATTGCGTCATTGCAGCAGTACGATTCTACGACCGCCCATGGTGAACTGACCGGCGAACACTTCGGCTCAGTCCGCATGCTGTGCGGTGCAGTTTAAAAAAGGGTTTAGCACTTGAGCCTGGTTTCAGAGTGCATGTTGAAGCAAGACGCAGGCTGCAGTGCCTGATGAATGGCTTGTGAACATGCACAGTCAGTCCTGCCCTACTAGGTGTGGTAGGGCAGACTGTAGTACAGCTTGTCACGCCAGGACAGCAGTACTCTTGACGCACTCCGCTATTTAGGGTTTCTGCAAACTGGGTTGGCGCCGTGCATCAGAGTGCAGGCACCTGCGTGAAATGACCGTTGGCCTCTGAGTAGTAAGGCGCCGCCCAGTTGTAGCTGTCGATCTCTGTTTCGTACCAGGCGCTCATGGCGGATTGCCATCCCGCCTGCGGGACCATCACATGGGAAAGCATGACCACCGCATCGACACATGGGTGTCACATGGACTGACATGGGAAGGCAGCGCGAGTCAGATGCCGCCACATCAGCGTTCGGTGGGCGGCTTGCACTTGACGTTGTGCATGATGGTCAAGCAACCGTTGTTCACATCGCCTGCCATCATGCTGCGCACCTCTGCGTCAAGCCCCGTGTTGCGTGGGTAGTCCTCCATCTCGTAGACGTTCTCGCCGACGCCGGGATCGCCTGAATGCTGCGAGCCATTCCAGCAGATGATCACAGGTGATGAGGACCGCAGAGACTTCACCAAGCATCTGCAAGGATGCGATAGCGGTCATCGAGCAAAATTCATATCACCTGCCATAGAGACGGTAGCGTTGCGCTATAACTTCGACCCAGCAACAGCACTGCTTGTCGTGGTGAATGAGGAAACAAGCGTCACGCACCCCGAACACGCAGCGTTGCGCCCAGGCGGTCGCCGACGCCTCCAGGCTGCTGCTCCACGTCAGCGGCGGCGTGTCGACGTGCCGGGCCCTGTACCCATTATGCAGCGCCACGATCTCGGCAGCGGTGCCGCTGATGCCGGCGCCCGTGGCCTCGGGGGCTCCCAGCGTCGCCGTGGCGTTTGCGGCCGTCTCGGGCGGCGGCGCCGGCATCGGCAGCGTCGGCGGCGACGTCGGCTGCTTGGGCGGGGCAGCCGGCGCAGGCAGCACAGTCCGCGGCGGTGCAATGGGTGGCGGTGGCTGCTCCAAGTACTCGCCAGAACCTGTCTGCACAGAGGGCGCAGCCTGCAGCCTACTGGCAGTCGGCGCTGGAGGCGTGCCATCAGTTGCAACCATGCTGCTGGCTCCGCCGCTTCCAGCGTCAGGTGGCGGCGGGGGTGGCGGCGGCGGGGGTGGGGACTGGGCGACCTCGAGCAGCTCCCTCGTGTTCAGACTCAGTGCTGCTGCTGAGCTGCTGTCTGCACTGCCACACACTGACGCTGCGAGCGCTATCAACAGCCACAGCGCCCAGCTGATCGCTGGACCGATCGGTGCACTCATGCTGGGCCACAAGCCTACAAAGGCGATCAGTGCTCGTATAATGACACAGTCACCACTCCAATACCAGTCCTGCAGTGTTGCGGTCAACCTGCTTTCAACATGACCGGCTCAGAATTCTGGGATCGCGGGGGCCAATGCACAATCTCCTCTGTCGCGTCCTGCTGAGCTTTATCAGAAGGCTCCTGCGAACGTTCTCGTCTGTCCGTCAGGCTCGCAGCCTCGATTGTGCTTCATGCGCTCGCCGCGATTCAAGACCGCCGTATTATCAGCTGGAATTTTGCACAGTGCCTTCAACGAGGGCAGCTTGATCCGTCTGGACGGAAGGCTGTGCTACGGCGTCGAACACATCTCACTTTCGCCACTTCTTGATGCTGTGGATCAGTCCTCAGTGGTAGAGTGCGCAGTGCGCGTCCTTCGAAGTGCTCAACACACAATTGACCGGCATCGAAGCTTTGACCTGGTTGCCAGAGGCGTTCCTGACATGGCTCAGACAGTTGAGGGAGCTGGGGGGCTGAAGAAGGTTGTTCTGCACAGCCCGAAGGTAGTGTCTCCATTGCACACCGGCATGAATTTGCGAGATCGATTGCAGCTTCAAAGGGTTCCCAAACGCACACAGCCTGCTGCAGGTCCATTGTCATTTCTGCTTGAACATACCTGACGCATTGGTAACATGTGACGCATCACTGTGCAGGGAAGTGCGGCAGAGGTCTATCTGTACGGCGCCCATGTGACGTCCTGGACGGTTGCCGACAAGGTGGGACACACATGTGCACGTCTTGCCACCCTGCGCAACTGACATCACGAGGATGAAGCTTCTGCCACACAGCTGCTCTGCGTTAGATGTTGCTCACATCCATCCGCTGCGCAGGAGCTACTGTTCCTCAGCAAGGAGGCAGTCTTCAAGCCGCCAAAGGCCATCAGGTGAGGCGCGCTGCAATTAGTAAACCGCAATCAGTAAACTGCAACCAGTATCGGAGCAAGCCTCTGCGAATCACTCTCAAACAAGTTCTGCAGGCTGTGGAGGAATAGCCAGACCAGGTTGCGCACTGGCTCGCAGGGGCGGCATCCCGGTGTGCTGGCCGCAGTTCAGCGACTTTGGGCCGCTGGCCAGCCACGGCTTTGCCCGCAACTCGGACTTCGAGCTGCGCAACTCGACGCGGGACTCGGCCACGCTGGTGCTGCAGCAGAAGGGGGACACGCCAAAGGACTTTTCGCACTCCTTCCAGCTCACTGTCACGGTGAGTTGGACTGCGGGGCTGTGTGTCGCACACCGCTGCTGGGCGCCAGGCGGCAGGTGGAGAGTACACAAGGTCATGCCAGCTGACGCGCACCACCTCCTGCTCGGATGCAGCTCGGAGGCTGCTGACAGCACAAATTGTGCATCTTCAGCAAGCACACAGCCAGCGAACACAGCAGCGCCTGCTCAACAGGCTTCGTGTAAAGTATCCTGGCCCTGAACCCTAAACCCTAAACCCTGAACCCTCCCAGTACGTCTTCCAGCATGTGCGGCGCAGGTCACGGTGCGGGACACAGAGCTGCAGCAGGAGGTGAAGGTGGTCAACTCCGGCGGTGACGAGCTGCCCTTCACCGTGGCGCTGCACTCCTACTTCCGCGTCGGGGACATCACGCAGGTGCGGGGAACTGGTTGCGGGTGCATGGGCTGCTTTCTGGCTTGGGACAGGGCTCGGCGCCTGTCTCTGGGAAGGCTTCCAGCATCGACTTCGCGGGACAGCAGCTGCACACAGTGGCGGTGAACCGAACGCGTGGCCAGGCGCTCCAGCTTCTGCCCTTGTGTGCCTCCGGCCAGCAACATCAGCGGTCCGCCAAACGTGGCCTCCCAGGCGACCGGCCTGCGGTTCGGATCTGCATAGGCGCACGTGGCGGGGCTGGGCGAGCAGCCTTACCTGGACAACCTGGACGCGCGCAGCCGGCAGCAGCAGCCGCCCGGCAAGCTGGCCTTCGACCGTGAGGTCGACCGCATATTCGTCGGCGCGCCGTCCGACATCAAGGTGGGCAGCGGCTGCTTCTTTCGAGGACTTCCGCAGTGGGCAGAGCATATGCCATGCAGGGTTTCGCAGGGTGTCGGCATCACAGCAGCGCAGTTGCAGAAGCGGCGCTCGGGAGCTGACAATGAAGGACCTGGCCCATGCCAACCGTGGCGTTTCAAGCGCAGCTTGTCGCACGCCAAGGCCGCCCAAGTGTCATAACCATGCAGCCTTTCCTGGCGATGATCGTCAGCTGTTGCCCTAAACCCTAAACCCTCCGACAGGTGGTGGACCTGGCAAGGGGGCACACGGTGACCGTTCGGCGGCAGGGCTTCGCCGACGCCGTCGTGTGGAATCCCTGGATCGAGAAGGCAAAGGCAACGGGCGACATGGGAGACGAAGAGTACAGGGTGCGCGCAATGTTGTCACCAGCTCAGCCTGCGGCAGAGTGAATTGTGGCATTTGTCAAATGTGGCAATTCCGCTTAGATGTTCCAATGCTTTATCCGGGCGCACCTGTCGA
>JAABUM010002001.1_pt1 | contig 28733 bp, 27 predicted proteins | sample 5559161 | NCBI WGS metagenome assembly JAABUM01 (sample SAMN10711868, study PRJNA513369) | rock metagenome | isolation source: Antarctica rocks | place: Antarctica: Victoria Land, Siegfried Peak nord
TCGCGACCCGCGAGAAAGGATCGCCCGTCGTCAACATCGCCCAGCCGTTCAAGCGCTCCGGCCTGCAACTGACCTGCCGGGCCGATTCCGGGGTCAAGACCCCTGCCGAGTTCCCGGGCCACACGCTGGGCGTCTGGTTCTACGGCAATGAATATCCATTCCTGGCCTGGATGGCGAAGCTCGGGGTGAAGACCGACGGTTCTCCGACGGGCGTGACCGTGCTGAAGCAGGGATTCAACGTCGATCCGCTGCTGCAGAAGCAGGCGGCCTGCATCTCGACCATGACGTACAACGAATACTGGCAGTTGATCGAGGCCGGGATGAAGCCCGCCCAACTCACCGTGTTCAACTACACCGACCAAGGGGTGTCCACGATGGAGGACGGGCTCTACACGCTCGATGGCAAGATCAAGGATCCGGCCGACCTCGACAAGATGGCCCGCTTCGTCAGGGCCAGCATGCAGGGCTGGGACTACGCTCAGGCGCATGCCGACGAAGCCGTCAGGATCGTGCTCGACAACGACACTTCGGGCGCCCAGACCGAACTGCACCAGAAGCACATGATGGAGGACGTCAACAAGCTGACGGCGGGCGCCACGGGCGTGCTCGACCCGACGGATTACGCCCGCACCGTCAAGGTGCTGCTGTCCTCGGGTTCCGATCCGGTCATCACCAAGGAGCCGCAGGGTGCCTGGACCCATGCCGTGACCGACACGGCGGGGCTGGCCGCGAAATGACCTTGCGGGCCGCGGCATCTGCCGCGGCCGGTTCGGATCATCGTTGAACCTCCAGACTCGGTTCGGCCATCAAGGCTCCCAATCCGGTCATCGTGTCACCCCGATCGGCCGGCAGAACGGTTCGCGTCGAGGCACCGTCGCCGAGAACACGGGAGCGCTATGATGCTGGTGGCCGATCTCCTCCACTCATGCACCCACGAGGACGTTGCCGGCGCTGCCGTCGCGTCGATCGGCGGAGATTTCGCCATGGCCATGCGGTCGGAAGCGGTGCGGTCCGGGCTGTCCGTGGGCGTCCTCACGGCGTCGGTCGTGTCGGGCTTCGTCCTCGACGCGACCGAACACGACTGGCGCCAGCTCACGATCGCCATGGCGGGCGAGGATCAGCCCCTGCTTAGCGGATTGCGCGCCATCGCCGAGCGCATGTTGCGGAAGCGCGCCGAACTGGCCCGATCGCCGGTCGTGCGCCGAGCCCACGTCCCGGTTCCTCATGCCGCCGCCTATGCCGTGACCTTCTGCAGCCTCGGCTGACCGGGTCGGACGGTCCTCGCATCGTCAAACGCGAGAGGTGTCGCGGTTACATGAGCCCGGAGCTTCCGTGCGGACCGAACCTGCACTAGACCCTGCCGCGTGACGAGAGGGCCGGGTGGGCCGACGACGGCTCGAGGGGACGACGCCCTCGCTTCTCCGTCCGAAACCCCTGGGCCGCCGTAGGAATCGAGGAACGGGATGGGTCTGCGCCTCTACAACACGCTGACGCGGCGCAAGGACGATTTCGCGCCGCTCGATCCCGAGCGGGTGAGGCTCTACGTCTGCGGCCCCACGGTCTACGACCGGGCCCATATCGGCAATGCGCGGCCCGTGATCGTGTTCGACGTGCTGTTCCGGCTGCTGCGCCATCTCTACGGCCCGGACCATGTCGTCTATGCCCGCAACATCACGGACATCGACGACAAGATCATCGCGCGCGCGGTCGAGCGCGGCATGAGCATCCGCGAACTCACCGAAGGGACGGCCCGCGGCTTTGCCGAGGATGTCGCAGCCTTGGGGTGCCTGCTGCCGACCGTCGAGCCGCGGGCCACCGACCATATCCCGGAGATGATCGCCGTCACGGAGAGGCTCGTCGCGTCGGGCCATGCCTACGTGGCCCGGCAAGCCGGGGGCGAAGACCATGTGCTGTTCGCCGTGGATTCCATGCCCGATTACGGCAGGCTGTCGCATCGCACCCTGGACGAGATGCTGGCCGGCGCACGCGTCGAGGTGGCGCCCTACAAGCGGGCCGACGGCGATTTCGTGCTGTGGAAGCCTTCGACACCGGAGGAGCCCGGCTGGGAGAGCCCGTGGGGTCGCGGCCGACCGGGCTGGCACCTCGAATGCTCGGCCATGACGTGGAAGCACCTCGGTGAGACCTTCGACATCCACGGCGGCGGCATCGACCTGATCTTCCCGCACCACGAGAACGAACTGGCGCAGAGCTGCTGCGCCTTCGACCGGCCCTTCATGGCCCAGATCTGGATGCACAACGGCTTCCTCCAGGTCGAGAGCCAGAAGATGTCGAAGTCGCTCGGCAACTTCGTCACCATTCGGGACCTCTTGAGTTCGAAGGCCTTCGGCGGCCGGACCTGGCCGGGCGAAGTCCTGCGGCTCGCCATGCTGCGCACCCATTACCGCCAGCCGATCGACTGGACGTTGGCCGCGCTGGAGGAGGCGGAGCGGACGCTCGACCGATGGTACGGGCTGATCGAAGGCGCCGACCCTGCCGCTGGCCCCGCGCCGAGCGTCTTCGATGCACTGTCGGATGACCTCAACACGCCGGCCGCGATCGCCGCATTGCACGCCCTCTTCGGCAGAGTGGGAGAAAAGAATGCGGGCGGGGAGGCGTTGGCGTCAGCCCGGATGCTGGGTCTTCTAGAGGAGACACGGTCGGCCTGGCAGGCTCGCCGGCAGGCGGAGGCCAGCCTCGATCCGGCCGCAGTCGAGAGCCTGATCGAAGCCCGGCTCGCTGCCCGGAGATCAAAGCGGTGGGCCGAGTCGGACCGCATCCGCGACGAACTCGCCGCGATGGGCGTCATGCTCAAGGACAACAAGGACGGCACAACGACATGGGACGTGGGCCGGAAGGGAGCACCGTGATGCCGAAGCCCGCACAAACTCCGGCGCTGCGGCCCATGCTGCCGGCCGACGCCGCCATGCTGGCCGCGATCTACCGGGCCAGCGTCGAGGACCTGACGGCCGAGGACTACGACGAGGATCAGCGCAACGCGTGGGCGGCGCTTGCGGCCGACGAGGCACGCTTCGGCGAGAAACTCGGCGCCCTGCTGACCCTGGTGGCCACCGTGGCGGGCGCGCCGGCCGCCTTCGCGTCGCTGAAGGGCAACGACCGTATCGACATGGTCTACGTCTATCCGGCCCTGGCCCGGCAGGGGCTCGGCACCCTGCTGGTCGACGCCTTGGAGAAGCTCGCCAGGGCGCGCGGCGCCTCATCAGTGTCGGTCGACGCCAGCGACACGGCGCGCGCCTTCTTCGAGCGCCGCGGCTACAAGGCCCAGAGCCGCAACTCCGTGCCGGTCAGCGGCGAATGGCTGGCCAACACCACTTTGGAGTTGCGGTTCGAGGCTACAAGGTAGGTGGGTGCTGCTCCGATTGGATGGCAAGGCGCCGTGATGACTTCGTCAGGTTCCGAGCCGACCTCGAAAAGCCGATCGAAGCCGCAGAGGAGGCCTCGGTGACGTGGTGGACGCCGTCCTCGCGGCACATCATAGTGTATTAGAAGGGTCGAGGAGATGCTTTTCGATCGCGAAGGTCTGATATCGGGGCTCGGTGAACTCGGTTCTGCAGCCTACGCCGCAGGAAAGGTCATCGACCTTTGCGTGTACGGCGGCTCATGCCTGATGCTGGTCTCCGACTTCAGGGTCGCGAGCGCCGACGTCGATGCGGTGGCCACCACCGACCAGCGATTCGTCGACCGGATCGCCGAAGCCATAGCCGAACGACGCGGTTGGCCGAAGGACTGGCTAAATGACGGCGTGCGGACCTATCTCAGCCCGTCCGCCGACGTCCCGGACGATCACCTCCTCACAGGAACATACCCGTCGGAGCGACAGCCCGGCATCCGGGTGTATGTCCCGACCCCGGAATACATGCTGGCCATGAAGCTGATGGCGATGAGGATCGACGAGGCCTCGGGCGGCAAGGACAAGGACGACATCCTCGACCTCATCAACGTCGTCGGGATAGGCACGAAATCCGCCCTGGTGAAGATGGCTGCCGCCTACTACCCCGAAGCTAAGGCGAGCGCCAAGCTGCTGTTGTCGGCCGATGCCCTCGTGGCCGAAAGCAAAGCAAGGAGAAAAGGTCGTCATGCACCGCCCAGATACCTTGGCAGGAGTGGCGGTGGCCGCGAAGGACGGGAATGACCGAATGCGGATCGCCCTCGCCGGGTTCCTCGACGGGTTCTACGTCCGCGTGGCCGACCGCCAGGGCATGATCGACGTCGCTCCTGCGATCACGGCCGATCGCTTCGTCGACGCCTACCTCGGCGCGATCGGTGAGCACCTGGCAAGGCGATGGGAGCTACGGGTTCCCGCGTGGACGGACGATCGCCGACGCGTCCTCGACAAGCCCGTCTTCGCCGGCGGCCTCGAGCCCCTGAAGGCGCTGCTCTTGGCCCAGAGCCCTCTCGCGTTCCGCCGGAGGATGATCTTCGTCGAACACGAACCACTGCGACGGGCAAGGATGCCTCGCTGACGACGCGTCAGCACCGCGATCCCCGCCTGCCATCTCCGGTCTTTCCCGTCGTGATTCCGTCGGCGGCTTCTCGCCCTCGGCGGTCTCGGTGCCACTACCGGCAAGGTCGATGTCCAGGGCCTCGGCCGCGTCCGGACCCACTTCGTCGAAGCGCTGCGGCGGAGGCGGCCCGGGCGCAGGTCACGCTCGCGATCGTCCTCCCGATCGGCTGCAGCCCGCGCTGAACCCCTCGGCTTGCCTACGACGGACCCTCCGCCTATGTGCTGGGCGGCAAACAAACCGTGAGGCCGAAATGCAACTGCGTCGTCGTGAACTCCTCCTTGCCGCTTCGGTGGTCGTCGCCACCGTGTCCTTGGGCGCCGTCGCGGCCCGCGCCGATGACAACACCGTCTACATGGACACCAAGGATGGACGCATCACGATCCAGCTCGCGCCCAACCTCGCGCCCAACCACGTGAAGCAGATCGAGAAGCTGGTCGGCGACCACTTCTACGACGGCGTCGTGTTTCACCGCGTGATCGGCGGCTTCATGGCCCAGACCGGCGACCCGACCGGCACCGGCATGGGCGGCTCCAAGCTGCCCGACCTCAAGGCCGAGTTCACCGATACGCCGTTCAAGCGCGGCACGATCGGCATGGCGCGATCGTCGAGTCCCGATTCGGCCAATTCGCAATTCTTCATCTGCCTCGGCGATGCGCCTTTCCTCAACGGCCAATACACGGTCGTCGGGCAGGTCACGGCCGGGATGGACGTGGTCGACAAGATCAAGAAGGGGGCGTCCGACGACAACGGCAAGGTCACGAGCCCGGACAAGATCGTCAAGATGCGGATGGCGTCGGCCAAGTAGGCCGGCATTGCGGGCGGCGCGGCGGATCGGGCTGGCGCTGGCGGCGGTGCACGCTCTATGGCCCGCCGAAGCAGCGCCGGTGCGGACGGTCCCGGGGATGCCGCGATTGACCGCGCCAGTGCTCCGCCCGCACGTCGCCCCGCTCCGGCCAGCGCCGCGCGGGCTTCGACGCCGCAGATTCCGCCCCTTTTTCGGTGGGCGGCGGTTTCCACCCAATACGCCGCCCTACCTTCTGGCGCCGCCGCCGCCCGACGAGTTCATCCAGCCCCCGGGCGAGAGGATCTCCCCGTTGATCGAGGACCAGCCCTTTTCGCAACCGCCGCTGCCCGGAGGCTTCATCCTCACCGTCCCGGTCGGGGCCGGACAGACCTTCGCGGTGCCGGCCACGCTGAACCGTTATGTCGACGTGGGCCAGGCGCTCGGCCGGTGTTTCCCGGCGCCCGAAGGTCCCACCTGGGGATCCATTACCCTGCGGGTCAGTTTCAAGCGCGACGGTTCTGTGTTCGGCCTGCCGCGCATTTCTTACAGCGATACGGGCACGGCGGAGCAGAAGTCCGACCTTGCGCATTCGCTACTGGCGGGGCTTAAACGCTGCACGCCGCTTCCCCTCTCCCCGTCGCTCGGCGCGGCAGTCGCCGGAGAGATCTTCGCCATCCGCTTCATTCATCAGGACAAGAGATGACAGATACCAATACTCTGACGCTGGACACCACTAAGGGACCGGTCGTCATCAAGCTCCGCCCGGATCTGGCGCCCGGCCACGTCGAGCACATCAAGAAGCTCGTCGGCGAGAAGTTCTACGACGGGATCATCTTCCACCGCGTCATCGAGGGGTTCATGGCCCAGACCGGCTGCCCCGACGGCCGCGGCACCGGCGGATCCAAATACCCGAACCTCAAAGCCGAGTTCAGCGCCGAGCCGCACGTCCGAGGCATCTGCTCCATGGCCCGTTCCTCCAGCCCCAATTCGGCCAACTCGCAATTTTTCATCTGCTTCGACGACGCCCGCTTCCTCGACAAGCAATATACGGTTTGGGGGCAGGTCGTGTCCGGCATGGAGAACGTCGACAAGATCAACCGCGGCGAACCCCCGCGCGAACCGGACCGTATCACCACCGCGACCTTGAGCTGATCCGGGTCCTCGCGTCCTTGTTTCAACGGCCCGGTCTGCCCTCGGCGACCGGGCCTTGACTTTAGCACCTTCCATGCTCGTCGACGCCTTCGACTTCGAACTGCCCGACGCCGCGATCGCCCTGCGTCCGGCGAGACCGCGCGACGCCGCCCGCCTGCTCACGGTACGCCCCGCAGCGACCGTGCCCTTCGCGGATCGCGGCGTCCGCGACCTGCCGGACCTGCTCCAGCCCGGCGACGCGCTGGTCGTCAATGACACCCGGGTCGTGCCGGCCCGCCTGTTCGGCACCCGCAGGCGCGGCGAGGCTGCGGCGCGGATCGAGGTCACGCTGCACCGACGCGACGCGCCGGACCGCTGGCGTGCGTTCATCCGGCCCGCCAAGCGCCTCGCGGAGGGCGAACTCCTGCTGTTCGGGGAGGACGCGGACGATGCCGCCGCACTGAGTGCACGGGCCGCCGACAAGGATGGTGGGGAGGTGAGCCTGACCTTCGACCGCGGCGGCGAAGCACTCGACGCCGCCATGGCACGCGTCGGCCAGATGCCGCTGCCGCCCTATATCGAGCACCGCCGCGCCGGCGACGCCGCGGATGCGGCCGATTACCAGACCCTTTTCGCGGACCACGCCGGCGCCGTCGCGGCACCGACGGCCGGACTCCATTTCACGCCCGACCTCGTCGCGGCCCTCGACCGACGCCGCGTGTCGCTTCACCGCGTCACGCTCCACGTCGGCGCCGGCACTTTCCTGCCCGTGAAATCCGAGACGACGGAAGGCCACCGCATGCATGGTGAGATCGGCGTCGTATCGGCCGACACGGCCGCGGCACTCGATGCCGTGCGCCGTCGCGGCGGCCGCGTGGTCGCGGTCGGCACCACGGTGTTGCGCATCCTCGAGAGCGCGACCGGCCCGGATGGCGTGGTGCGGCCCTTCTCGGGCACGACCTCGATCTTCATCACGCCCGGGTACCGGTTCCGTGCCGTGGACCTGCTGATGACCAACTTTCACCTGCCGCGTTCGACGCTGTTCATGCTGGTCAGCGCCTTCTCGGGCCTCGACACGATGCAAAGCGCCTATGCTCACGCGATCCGGGCCGGGTATCGGTTCTACTCCTATGGCGACGCGAGCCTGTTGTGGCCCGAGCCCGACGCGGCAGCACCGATGCCGGACCACACGCGATGACGGCCGACTTCCGCTACGAACTCCTGGGCCAGGACGGCGCTGCCAGGACCGGGCTGATCCACACGGGCCGCGGGACCATTCGCACACCGGCCTTCATGCCGGTCGGCACGGCCGGCACCGTCAAGGCCATGTACATGGACCAGGTGCGGGCGCTCGGCGCCGACATCGTGCTGGGCAACACCTATCATCTCATGGTGCGGCCGGGCGCCGAACGCGTGGCGGAGTTGGGTGGGTTGCACCGGTTCAGCACCTGGACGGGTCCGATCCTCACCGATTCGGGCGGCTTCCAGGTCATGTCGCTCGCCAAACTGCGCAAACTCGACGAGACCGGCGTCACCTTCCAGTCCCATATCGACGGCAGCCGGCATCAGCTCACGCCCGAGCGTTCGATGCAGATCCAGGCGCTGCTCGGCTCCGACATCCACATGCAACTCGACGAATGCCTTCGCCTGCCGACCGGCGATGCGGAGGCCGAGCGCGCCATGCTGCTGTCGCTGCGCTGGGCGGAGCGGTCGCTCGATGCCTTCGAGGCCTGTCCGGGGCATGCCCTCTTCGGCATCGTCCAGGGCGGCACCGTCGCGTCGTTGCGAATCGCAAGCGCGCGCGCGCTCGCCGACATGCCGTTCGGGGGTATCGCGATCGGCGGCCTCGCGGTCGGTGAGCCGCAGGCCGATATGCTGAGCACCATCGAGACCGTCGAGCCCCATCTCCCGGCCGCCAAACCGCGCTACCTGATGGGGGTCGGCACGCCCGACGACCTCATGGAAGCCGTAGGCCGCGGCGTCGACATGTTCGACTGCGTCATGCCGACCCGGGCCGGCCGCCACGGCCTCGCCTACACGCGCTTCGGCAGGATGAACCTGCGTAATGCCCGCCACGCCGCCGATCCACAGCCGCTCGACGAGGCCTCGGACTGCCCGGCCGCGCGCGACTATTCCCGTGCCTACCTGCACCACCTCGTCAAGTCGGGAGAGATCCTGGGCATGATGCTGCTGAGCTGGGTCAATCTCAGCTACTACCAATCGCTTATGGCCGGGCTCCGCGCCGCCATCGGGGAGCGCCAGCTCGAGGGCTTCATCGCTCTCACCAGGGCAGGGTGGGCCGGCGATCCTGCGGTGTGACGCGCCGGCGACCACCCCCGAGCTGCCGCAAAGCTGCCGCGCCGAGGCTCGGTGCCGGAGGCAAGCTTCGTGCGAAGACCGAGCCTCCTTGTGTTTTTCCGGCCTATGCGTTTCTTAGCCGCTTGGGCGCGCTCATGCTCCGCGCCCACCACTCCCCCCGAGATCCCCGATGCGCCTGAGCCGATACTTCCTGCCGATCCTGCGCGAGACCCCCAAGGAAGCCGAGATCGTCTCGCACCGCCTGATGCTGCGGGCCGGCATGATCCGCCAGGAAGCAGCCGGCATCTATGCGTGGCTGCCGCTCGGGTTGCGGGTGCTCGACAAGGTCAACGCCGTCGTGCGCGAGGAGCAGAACCGGGCCGGCGCCATCGAGATCAAGATGCCGACCGTGCAGCCGGCCGAACTGTGGCGCGCGTCCGGCCGCTACGACGACTACGGCAAGGAGATGCTGCGCATTGAGGACCGGCACGGGCGCGAGATGCTCTACGGCCCCACCAACGAAGAGATGGTGACGGAGATCTTCCGCGCCGCTGTCCGGTCCTACAAGGACCTGCCGCTCAACCTCTATCATATCCAGTGGAAGTTCCGCGACGAGGTCAGGCCGCGCTTCGGCGTGATGCGGTCCCGCGAATTCCTGATGAAGGACGCCTATTCGTTCGACCTCGACCTGGAGGGCGCCCGGCACAGCTACAACAAGATGTTCGTCGCCTACCTGCGCACCTTCGCGCGGCTCGGCCTGACAGCCATCCCCATGGTGGCCGACACGGGGCCGATCGGTGGCGACCTCAGCCACGAATTCATCATCCTGGCGTCCACCGGCGAGAGCGAGGTCTTCTGCCACAAGGACTACCTCGGATTCACGCCGCCCGCCCCAGACATCGATTTCGACGACGCCGCGGGTCTGCAAGGCGTCGTCGACCACTGGACCAGCCTGTTCGCGGCGACGAGCGAGAAGTTCGACGCGGCCGGCTTCGAGGCCGTGCCCGAAGAGTACCGCCTCACGGCGCGCGGCATCGAGGTCGGGCACATCTTCTATTTCGGCACGAAATATTCCGAGCCCATGCGGGCCGTCGTCAACGGGCCGGACGGCCGGGAGGTGCCGGTCCACATGGGTTCCTACGGCATCGGCCCGTCGCGCGTGGTGGCGGCCCTGATCGAGGCGGGACACGACGACAACGGCATCATCTGGCCCGACGCCGTCGCGCCTTTCACCGTCGGCATCGCCAATCTGAAGACCGGTAGCGCCGAGACCGATGCGGCCTGCGAGACGCTCTACAAGGGGCTGCTCGGTGCCGGCGTCGACGCGCTCTACGACGACCGCGACGAACGGCCCGGCACCAAGTTCGCGACCCTCGACCTGATCGGCGTCCCCTATCAGGTGCTGGTCGGCCCCAAGGGCCTGGCGGATGGCAAGCTCGAATTGAAGCACCGGCGGAGCGGGGCCAAGGAACTGTTGCCGCCCGACGAGATCCTGGCCCGGATCCGGGCTCTGGCGCCGGCCGTCCCGCACTGATGCTTTCCGAAGGATCGACGTCATGACGATGGCCCATGCCGAAGCCGCCGCACAACCGCGCACCGGCTCCCGCGCGACGCGGCCTTTCTCGGGCTTCGAATGGATCGTGGCGCTCCGCTATTTGAGGGCAAGGCGCGCCGGGAGCTTCGTCTCGGTCATCGCCGGCTTCTCGTTCCTCGGCATCCTGCTCGGGGTCGCGACGCTGATCGTCGTCATGTCGGTCATGAACGGCTTCCGCCAGGAGCTGCTCAACAAGATCGTGGGCATCAACGGCCATGTCTTCGTCCAGGCCACCGATACGCCCTTCACGGACTACGATGCCGTGACGAGGCGGCTCGAAGCCGTGCCCGGGGTCCGGCTCGTCATCCCGATGATCGAGGGCGCGGCCGGCGTCTCCTCGCCCTTCAACCAGTCGGGCGCTCTGGTGCGGGGCATCAAGGAAGCCGACCTGAAGCATCTGCCGGGCATCGAGGGCCACGTGGTGCAGGGCACGCTCGACGGCTTCGAAGCCGCGGGCGGCGTCGCCGTCGGCCAGCGCCTGGCCGAGTCGCTCGGCCTCAGCATCGGCGACAACATCTCGATCCTGACCGCCAAGGGCGCGCAGACACCCTTCGGGGTGGCGCCGCGGATCAAGTCCTATCCCGTGACCGCGATCTTCCAGATTGGCATGTCGGAGTTCGATTCGAGCTTCGTCTACATGCCGCTCGGCGAAGCGCAGAGCTACTTCGGAAAGGACGGGGAAGCCTCGGTGGTCGAGGTCTTCGTCGACGACCCCGACCACATGGACGCGGTGCGGTTGAAGCTCGACAAAGCCATCGACCGCCCGGTCGTGATGACCGACTGGCGCCAGCGCAACAAGACCTTCTTCGACGCGCTCAACGTCGAGCGCAACGTCATGTTCATCATATTGACGCTGATCGTGCTGGTGGCGGCCCTCAACATCATCTCCGGCCTGATCATGCTGGTGAAGGACAAGAGCTCCGACATCGCCATCCTGCGCACCATGGGTGCGACCCGCGGCTCCATCCTGCGGATCTTCCTGATCGCCGGAGCCTCGATCGGCACCTCCGGCACCTTCGCGGGCCTCCTGCTCGGGATCGTCGTGGCCAGCAACATCGAAGGCATCCGCAACCTCCTCAACGGCATGATGCACACCAACCTGTTCCCGTCCGAGCTCTACTTCCTGTCGCACCTGCCGTCGGTCATCGAGCCCGGGGACGTCATCGCCGTGACCGGCATGGCGCTGGCGCTGTCGCTGCTCGCCACCGTCTACCCGTCCTGGCGCGCCGCGAACCTCGATCCCGTGGAAGCGCTGCGATACGAATGATGGCCCAATCCCCAGCCCTGACGCTGAGCGGGGTCGTGCGCCGCTACAGGCAGGGCGAGACCACCCTCGATATTCTCCGCGGCGCCGACCTCCTGCTGTGGCCAGGCCAGTCGGTGGCTCTCGTGGCGCCCTCGGGTGCCGGAAAGTCGACCCTGCTGCATGTGGCGGGTCTGCTCGAGAAGCCCGATGCCGGCGAGGTCTATGTCGGCGCGTCGCCCACGGCCGCCATGGGCGACCCGGCCCGCACGGCCCTGCGCCGCACCGCGATCGGCTTCGTCTACCAGTTCCACCACCTCCTTCCCGAGTTCACGGCGCTGGAGAACGTGATCCTGCCACAGATGATCGGCGGCTTGAGCCGGCGCGAGGCGGGCGAGCGGGCCGGGGAACTGCTGTCGTTCCTGGGGCTCGGCCGCCGCTATCAGCACCGCCCGGCGGAACTGTCGGGTGGTGAGCAGCAGCGCGTCGCCATCGCCCGCGCGGTCGCTAACGCGCCCGGCATGTTGCTGGCCGACGAACCCACCGGCAACCTCGACCCGCATACGGCCGACCATGTCTTCAACACCCTGACCACGCTGATCAAAGCGACCGGCCTCGCGGCCTTGATCGCGACCCACAACATGGAGCTGGCGTCCCGCATGGACCGCCGCGTGACTTTGCAGGACGGGCTCGTGGTCGAACTCGAGTAGTGGCTCGGCACAGAGGATTTGACGGGTTGCCTGAGCAGCTGTCATGGCTGCTCAGCCCTGATCCCGCAGGGTTTAGGCCTCTTGGACTGGCGGCTTTGGGTGGAAAGCGGTCGTTCGCGTCCGCCGATCGCAGCCGCGAGGGCTTCGATGGGTTGTTCCACGTCACGGGCTGATGTAATCTCAACCCGTCGCGAAAAACGACCGCCCGTCCTCGGGCTGTCGAATACACGCCATCCGCGCGCCTCGCGTGGTTCGGTCAGCGTCTCCAGAAGAACGGCCTGACGACCTCAGGCAACCGCAGCGATCAGCGTCCGTGGGCGCCGCGTAGCTGCGGCCATAGGAGCGCAACGATGCGACGGTCGATCACGATCATCGGCGCCGGCCTCGGCGGCCTCGTGCTTGCCCGCACTCTCCATCTCCACGGTTTCGCGGCGACGATCTACGAAGCCGAAGCCTCGGCTGACGCGAGGGTTCAGGGAGGCCTGCTCGACATACACGAACACAACGGTCAAATCGCCCTGAGGGCCGCGGGGCTCTTCGATACGTTCCTCGGCCTCGTCCGCCCTGGCGAAGACGCGAAGCGCGTTGTCGATAAGGACGGCAACGTCCTGTTCGACAAACTCGGCAGCCACGCGGGCCATCGTCCCGAAGTCGATCGCGGCGACCTTCGGCGGATGTTGATCGCCTCGCTTCCTCCCAGAACGATCAGGTGGGGCTGCAAGGTCACCTCCGTCGCTACGTGTGGGGGTGGGCGGCACGCAATCACCTTCGCCGACGGCTCGACCGTCATGTCGGATCTGCTCATAGGTGCCGACGGCGCATGGTCGAAGGTGCGCCCCCTTCTCTCGGAGGCGAGGCCCGCCTACACGGGCACTTCTTTCATCGAAACGTCCCTCCTCAACGGCGACGCGCGCCACAAGGCCAGCGCGGACGCGATCGGCAGCGGCACGCTAATGGCCGTCGCCCCGGGCAAAGGCATCCTGGCGCACCGGTATGCCAGCGGGACGCTGCACACATACGCAGCCTTGAACAAGCCGGAAGATTGGTTTGACGCCATCGACTTCAGCGATGCGAGGGCGGCCCTGGCCCATGTCGCGGAAGAGTTTGAGGGATGGGCCTCGCACCTCACCGCCCTCATAACGCGGGGCGACACCGATCCTATCTTGCGTCCGATCTACGCCCTGCCGGCCGGTCATCGCTGGGAGCGTGCGCCCGGCCTGACCCTCCTAGGCGACGCGGCGCACCTGACCTCGCCTTTCGCTGGCGAGGGGGCGAACCTCGCCCTGTACGATGGCGCGGAACTCGCCAGGGCGCTCATCTCCGCGCCCGACGACATCGATGCCGCGCTCACCGCCTATGAGAGCGACCTCTTCCCCCGCAGCGCCGAGGTCGCCATCGGTGCTGCACGGAACCTGACGCAGTTCTTCGGCGATGCCGCGCCCCACAGCGTGGTCGCCCTGTTCGGCAGGTCCCACGAGGTTGGCGGTGCAAATACGCGCACCCCGTTTGCTTCATGAGGGATCTTCGTGAACGTCCGAAATGGGTCGAACTCGGCTACCCGGCCGCGCTTCGCTTTACCGAGGGCGGATCGGGTAAACAGCCGGTGATTCGACCCATTAAACCCCTGTGCCGAGCCACTGGAGGCGTCGCCGAGCCGCCATCGTCGCCCTGACGAGCCCATCAGTCCGGTTCGAACGTCAACGCGACCCCGTTGATGCAGTACCGCGATCCGGTGGGGGGCGGGCCGTCGTCGAAGACGTGGCCGAGATGGCTGCCGCAGGTCGCGCAGTGGACTTCCGTGCGGACCATGCCGTAGTCGCGATCGACCGATGTCTCGACGGAGCCCTCGATCGGATCGTTGAAGCTCGGCCAGCCCGTGCCGCTCTCGAACTTCAGTGTCGAGCGGAAGAGCGGGGTGTCGCATCCCGCACAGGAGAACCGGCCGGGCCGCTTCTCGCGGAGCAGGGCGCAACTCCCCGGCGCTTCGGTCCCATGCGCCCGCATCACGTCGTATTGCTCCGGCGTCAGGAGCGCGCGCCATTCCGCGTCGGTGTGCGTGACCGGAAAGGTTGTCGTCAGCATCGCGATGTCCTTCGCAGGGGGGCGGGCTTGGCCGATCATGCCGAGTGTGGCTCACCGGATTCTACGCGTCCAGCCCCCGGGCTGTTCCCGGCCCGGGCATGCAGTCGCGCGTTCTAGCCCGCATTGCGCCGCTCCGCCGCCTCGGCCATAAGTCGCCCATGTCTCAGCCGATCGTCCGTTTCGCGCCCTCGCCCACCGGGCGCATCCATATCGGCAATGTCCGCACCGCGCTGCTCAATTATCTGTTCAGTCAGGCGCGTCGGGGCCGCTTCGTGCTGCGCTTCGACGATACGGACGCCGAGCGGTCGCGTGCCGAATATGCCGAGTCGATCGAGGCCGACCTGCAATGGCTCGGGGTGGTGCCCGACCTCGTGGTGCGCCAGTCGGACCGGACCGCCCTCTATGCCGCTGCGACCGAGAGGCTGAAGCGCGATGGCCACCTCTACCCCGCCTACGAGACGGCCGACGAGCTCGACCGCCGTCGCAAGCGCATGCAGGCCCGTGGGCTCCCGCCCGTCTACGATCGTGCTGCGCTGAAGCTGTCGGCCGAGCAGGTCGCGATCCTCGAGGCGGAGGGCCGGCGTCCCCACTGGCGCTTCAGGCTCGACCACCGCCCGGTCGCCTGGGACGATGCGGTGCGTGGAGCGAGCCGCATCGACTGCGCGTCGCTGTCCGACCCCGTGCTGGTGCGGGCGGACGGATCCTATCTCTACACGCTGCCGTCCGTGGTCGACGACATCGATCTTGGCATCACCCATGTGATCCGGGGCGAGGACCACGTCACCAACACGGCCGTGCAGATCCAGCTGTTCGAAGCCCTCGGACAGGCCTCGCCTCCGGCGTTCGGCCACCACAATCTCCTGGTCACGGCCTCGGGCGAGGGCTTGAGCAAGCGGTCGGGCGCGCTGTCCGTCACGGCATTGCGCGCCGCCGGAATCGAGGCGCTCGCGGTGGCCGCAATGGCGGTGCTGACGGGCTCCTCGTCCGCGATCCGGCCGATCACCACCCTGCAGGAGCTCGAAGCCGACGTCGACCTGTCGCGGCTGTCGCGCACGCCGGCCAGGTTCGACGAGGCCGAACTCCGGACGCTGTCGGCCAAGACGCTGCACGGGCTGCCTTTCGCCGCCGTCGAGGGCCGGCTGGCACCCTTAGGGATCGTCGGCAACAAGGCCGAGGCTTTCTGGTCGGCGGTCCGAGGCAACCTCGAGCGTTTCGCGGACGTCCGTGAATGGTGGGCCGTGATCGAGGATCGGGTGATGCCGGTTATCGAGGATCGCGCCTTCCTCGACGCCGCCATAACGGTGCTGCCGCCCGAACCCTGGACCCTCGACAGCTGGGCGGCTTGGACCGAGGCGTTGAAGACGACGAGCGGCCGCAAGGGCAGGGCGCTGTTCCATCCGCTGCGGCTCGCCCTGACGGCGCGCGAGACCGGGCCGGACCTGAAGCACCTGCTGCCGTTGATCGGCCGCGCTAGAGCAGCGGCGCGGATTGCCGGAACTGCCGCGTGAGATCTTCGCCCGGGTTGGGGGTCGAAGCCTCTGCGCCTCCGGATGATGCTGCCGGAGTCTGGACCGGGGGCGTCGACACCTTCCTGGCGGACTTCTTGGCAGTTCCGGACTTGCCCGGCACGGGGGTTGCCGGGGGTGGAACCGTCGGCCGCGTCATGGCCGCCACCATGTCGGGCGTGACCGTGACGTCACCCTTGCGGGGCTGGAGCAGGCTGTCGGCCTGGGCGAGCGCCTCGGCCCAGCTCTGATGGGGCGCCCGGCAACTGCAGCTCGCCGTCACGCCTGACCGGAACTTGAAGGCGGCCGGCAGGGCCGCGTAGGTCGTGCCGTCCTGCGCGACGGCCTTGCCGACATCCTCGTCCCGGCCGCTCGTAAACGCGCTCGCCTCGGCGCTGGGGCATTGCGCCTTACAGATCTTGTCCATGCCGTCGATCTGATCGGCCGCAACGTCGACGGCCAGCGGATAATAGGCTCCGTCGCACTGCCGCACGCAGAGCACCTGGGCGAAGCGGGCTTTCGGCGGCGGCGCGCCATCTTCGGCCGGCGTGTCGGGATCGACCGGCACCACCGCAGGCGAGCCGTCTCGGCGCTCCGGATCGGCCGCCTCGTCGCCCGTGCCGGCGCAATAGGCGTTGAACTGTTCGATCAAGCCGCGGCGGCGGACATCCGCGTCAGGCTCCGGGCGGGAACCCGGATCCTGCAAGCGCCGAAGCTCGCTCTGCAGTTGCTGCACGCGCCGCTCGAGGGTCCGGCATTGCGGCGAGTCGGGATCGTCGAAGAGACCGTTCCCGCAGCCGCTATCGTCGGCATAGGACCGCACGCGATCGAGTTCGGCCCGGTGCTGACGGATCGCGAGATCGGCCGACTCGCTGTTGCCGGACCGCTGCGCTGAATCGATCTGCGACCGCAACGCCGAGCAGTCCACGGCCTGGGCTCGCACCGGATGCGACATCGCCGGGCAGGCCAACAGGATCCCGGCTACCAACACCCCAGCGGTGCAACTTGAAGACGGGCTCCGATCAGTCATCACGCCGGTCCCAAACACGTCAGCCTCGATCGGGGCCGCAACGACCGTTGGTGATGATGACGAGTTTCTTGGCTGAAACATGTCTGGTGGTCTAGGATCGCGCGGCGCGGGTGTTCCGCCGCCGGATCGCTCCAGAGCGATCGCCCCGATCTCGATTTCACCATGCGCGCTCGGTCACCCTCGTCACGGTGGCCGTCATCGCGGCCGCAGCCGTTTTCGCGCCAGCCGTCGCGGCCGATGGCCCGGACCTTATCTTCCGCGAGTCGACAAGATGGCGCGCCCTGACGCCGAACGACAAGCTCGCCACCTCCGCGATCGACGACCGTGCCGTCGACGGCGCGCCCATCGACGGATCGCCCAAGAACTCCACGTCCGCGGTGCCGATCATGCCCTGGGTGCGACGAACGATGTGCCGAGATGCGGCGACTCGTTCAAGAGCTGACCTTGGCGGCGCTCGTCAGTCGCCGCACCGGATGACGATGTCGCCGGCCGATGCCGTGGTCACTGGCTCCGCCTTCGTGCTGGCCTGGATGGCCCCGGTCACGTCCTCCACCGTGCCGAACGCCAGGGCGTGGGCATGGCCGTGGGACTCGCACCAGCTGTCGGCGATCACGCGTCCGCACGCGCTTCCCGAATGCATGCAGTCGCTGATGCCATATCCGTCGGTCGCTGGAACGACGTAGCTCTCCGCGGCGCGGCTCGGGATCGCGAAGGCGGTCGACAGGACCACGCCTGCAAGCGTCGACATCGCGACGGCCGCGGCCGGGCGGAGAGGGTGAGCCTTGCTGGCCATGGATCGGTCGGTCCCCGGATGCGGCTCCGGCCGCCGCATCACCCTGACCGGTCTCGATCACTAAATTCTTAAGGGCTGACGCCCGGGGCACGATAGGACCGCTGCTTCATGTCTCCGAGATGCTGGCGCCGCTCTGCGGATCGAAAGCGGTCGGTCATCGATCGCCCCGATCATCCTGACGGAATGGCAGGTGTTCACCCAGTTGCTCGACCGCATGATCCACGTAGGCGCGCTCGTGGTCGAGGTAGTCGGACACGGCGGCCGCCAGACGCTTGTCGGCGATGTCGTGCACCGAATAGGTGGGGATCGGCCGATAGCCGCGCGCGAGCTTGTGCTCGCCCTGGGCGCCCGCTTCCACGCGGGCAAGCCCGCGCGCCAGCGCGAAGTCGATGGCCTGGTAATAGCAGACCTCGAAGTGCAGAAAGGGATGATCCTCGACGGCGCCCCAGTTGCGGCCGTAGAGCGCGTCGTCGCCGATGATGTTAAGCGCGCCGGCGATGTATCGGCCGGCGCGCTTGGCCATCACCAGCAGAACCCGCTCGGGCATGGCCTCGCCGATCAGCGAGAAGAAGCGGCGATTGAGGTAGGGCCTCCCCCATTTCCGCGAGCCGGTGTCCATGTAGAAGGCGAAGAACGCATCCCAGTGCTCCTCGCGCAGGTCGCTGCCCGTGACATGCTCGATCGTGATGCCGTGAGCGAGGGCGTCCTTGCGTTCGCGCTTGATGGCCTTGCGCTTGCGGGACGCGAGGTCGGCCAGGAAATCCTCGAAGCCACCATAGCCGTCGTTGATGAAGTGGAACTGCTGATCGGTCCGCTGCAGCCAGCCGAGCGCACCGAAGCGATCCCACTCCGCCTTGGTCACGAAGGTCGCATGGATCGACGAGGCCTTGACCTCCCTGCGCAGGCTCCGCAGGCCGGCCACGAGAGCGCCTTCGGCCTGATCCACTTCGCTGCCGGGCTCCACGAGGAAACGCCGGCCCGTCGCGGGGGTGAAAGGAACCGCGATCTGCAGTTTGGGATAGTAGCGTCCGCCGGCGCGGCTGAAGGCTTCGGCCCAGGCATGGTCGAAGACGTACTCACCCTGCGAGTGGCTCTTCAGGTAAGTGGGCGCTACGGCGATGATGCGCCGATTCTGCTCGACCGCGACATGGGCGGGCAACCAACCCGTCTTGCCTCCGACCGAGCCCGAGCTTTCCAGCGCTTTCAGGAAGGCGTGCGACAGAAACGGGTTGAAGCGCTCGCCGCTCCGGTCGGGTGCCATGGTGTTGCCGGGCGCCGGTAGCGGGTTCGGGTTTCGGGCCGCGCCGGCTTCCGCGGGTCCGGCGGGCGGATTGGCACAGGCATCCCATTGGGCGGCATCGAGGGCCGCAATCGACGTGGCGACCTGGACTGTGATGGATGAGGTCATGGTCCGCCCCGGGGGTGATCGGCCGTCGCGGCCGCATCGAGCCCCGCAGCCGTTGACCGATGCCTATGGCGAGGAACCAGTTCGACCGGCATCACAAGCCCGCGCTGCGCCTATGCGGAGAAGGCTGGGTGGCCCCGTCCTCCGAAGCAGGTCGGAGACGCCTGCGAGGATAAAGCTGCGATCCGCGGGAGCGAAGCGACTCTTCGATCCTCGTATAACGGATGCTTCGCTGCACTGCGTCAAGGCACGAAATCCTCGAACACCATCTGATCGGCCCAGGTTGCGGCGCGGTGTCGCTGCTCCTCGGTCCGGACCGTCCAGGTCATCACCGGCATCCCGATCGCGGTGCGGCAGAGGAACGGCACCGCGTGGGGCAGGTCGGCCACGCGGTAGGACAAGAAGTCCGGGCGCGTCTCGCCGAAGTGCAGCATCGCCGCCATGTCGCGCTTCCGGCCGGGCGAGAGCGTGCACCATTCGGGAGCCGTGTACTCCGCCTCGCCGACGATCCCGAGCGGCCAAGGCAGGGCGCGTGCGCGCAGGTGCGCCACCACCATGGGATCGAAGCTCTTGAGGGCCAGGGGACCGTCATAAGCCCCGGCGATCTCGGTCACCCGATCCGCGAGCCTCATGTCGCCGTCGAACCGGCTCTTGATCTCGCAGACAAGCGGAACGCGTCCGCCGATCAGGCCGAGGAAGGCCGCAAGAGTCGGGATGCCGTCGGGGGAGTCGCGCAAGCTCGTCTCGGCCAGTTCCGAAGCGCGCCGGTTCGCGACGGCTCCGGACGTGCCGGTCAGCCGTTCGAGCGTGAAGTCGTGGAAGACTACCGCCTCGCGGTCCGCCGTGAGCTGCGCGTCGCATTCGATGGCGAAGCCGTGCCCGATGGCGGCCAGGGCGGCCGCGGGCGTGTTCTCGATCCTGCCCGCCGCGCGGTCGTGGAGGCCGCGGTGGGCGATCGGCCGCCGGACCAGCCAGTCCGGCACGGCATTCCGACCGATCACGACCGGACGCGGAACAGTGCCTCGACCTCGACCGCGCAGCCGAACGGCAGCGACGCGACGCCGATCGTGCTGCGCGCATGCCGCCCCTTGTCGCCCAGCACCTCGACCATCAGGTCCGAGGCTCCGTTCATGATCAGCGCGAGGTCGGTGAAATCCGGAGCGGCGTTGATGAACCCGCCGAGCCTGACGCAACGCTCCAGCCGGTCGAGGTCGCCCAGAGCCGCCTTGGCCTGAGCCAGCACGTTGATGGCGCACAGCCGCGCCGCCGCGCGGCCGACCGCGTCCTCGACGCCATGGCCGAGCTTGCCCCTGTGGGACGGGTCGAGCTTGCCGTCGATCCCGAGGGCGAGTTGCCCCGAAATCACCAGCATGTCGCCCGCCAGCACCGCGCCCACGTAGTTGGCCACCGGCGCGGCAGGCCTCGGGAGTGCGATCCCGAGTTCGCCCAAGCGAGCGTCGATCATGCCCATCGGTCCACCTCTTTCCACTTCTGCCGCGACAGCACGGCGCGTGCCATCCCCTATGCGAATTGGGGGCTCTCCGCCATCATCTCAGTTCCGCCACGTCGCGACACGATCCTTGCGGGATCGAACGGAGATCGTCGTGAACAGCTTCTTGCCCGCCCGCCTCATGTTCTCGGCCGCCGCCGTCGCCGGCTTCGTCGCGGTCGGAGGGCCTGCTGTCGCCGACGCCGTCCCCCCCGTGCCGATGGCGCCGCACCACGCCACCTACAGGTTGACCCTGTTGAAAGCCAAAGGTGCAAATGCACCCGCTTCCGCAGCCGGCGTGATCGACTACGACTTCACCGGTTCGGCCTGTGACGGCTACACGACGATCTTCCGTCAGATGACGGAGATGCAGCCCGCGGAGGGCGACTCCAAGCTGAACGACACGCGCTCCACCACCTTCGAAGACGCTGCCGCCACGCGGTTTACGTTCCAGACAAAGACATCGACGGACGATGAGGCCGTCAGCGACCTCGACGGCCGCGCGCAACGCAGTCCGGACGGCAGCATCGCGGTGGATGTCAAGCAGCCGGCCGGAAAGGCGACCTTCGGTGCCGAGGTCCTGTTCCCGACCGAACACCTGCGCCGCGTCATCGCGGCGGCCGAAAAAGGGGACAAACTGCTGTCGGCCCTCGTCTACGACGGATCCGAAAGCGGCAAGCGGCTCTACCATACCTTGACCGTCATTGGGGCGCCGATCGGCGGTGCCGCCGACGATCCGGCGGGCCTGAACGAGGCGACGAAATCCTTGCGCCGCTGGCCGGTCGTGATCAGCTATTTCGAGGGTGATAACGAGGACCAGCCGGATTACGTGCTGTCGTCCGACCTCTACGAGAACGGCATTTCGCGCGCGCTGAAGCTCGATTACGGCGACTTCGTCCTGGCCGGCGCCCTGACCGACCTCACGGTGACGCCGCAGGCCGAGTGCAAGAGGTGAAGCTCCCGCCCGACGGTCATCCGCGTTGTCGGCCGTCCTGAGTTCTGACGACGGCTTCTGGATCGAGGCTCGCCGCCTCGGCGAAAGCCATGAGGAGGGGCTCGTCACCCAGCAGGTAGTCCATCACTCCGGTCAAGAAAGCGGGGTCGGCCGCCGCCTTTCGCAGGTCCCCCGGAACCAGGCCCGAGACGGCAAAGAACCTGTGGGCGCGGTCCGGGTCGCTGGCGATGAACGTCAAGGCTCGAATGGCAAGGAGGTCCTCCTCGGCCTCGGTCGGTGCCGATGCGGTCCGACGTTTCCACGAAGCCGTCGCGCCATTGTTCATAATTAAGAGTTTTCCTTATCTCAGAACGGACCCAATGCGGTAACGCTTGATGAACGGAACAGGCCCATCACGGCCAGGTTCGAACAGCGGGCCTAGGCCTGGAGCCATCAGGGCGGCAAAACCAATGTCGAAAACGATCTTGATCGTCGAAGACAACGAACTCAACATGAAACTCTTCAGCGACCTGCTGGAAGCCAATGGCTACCGCACGGTCCAGACCCGGAGTGGCATCGAAGCGGTCGGGTTGGCGCGGCAGCACCGGCCGGACCTGATCCTGATGGACATCCAGCTGCCCGAGGTCTCCGGCCTGCAAGTCACGCAATGGTTGAAGGACGATGACGAGCTTCGCGCCATTCCGGTCATCGCGATCACGGCCTTTGCCATGAAGGGGGACGAGGAGAAGATCCGGCAGGGCGGCTGCGAAGCCTATTTGTCGAAGCCCATCTCGGTCGTTAAGTTTCTGGAAACTGTCCGCAACTACCTCGGTGATGGGTAAGAGGCTGGTCCATGACGGCGCGTATCTTGGTGGTCGACGATGTCGTGCCTAACGTGAAATTTCTCGAGGCGCGTCTCTCGGCCGAATATTTCGAGGTGAGTACAGCCGGCAACGGGGCGGAAGCGTTGAGGCTGTGCGCCCAGCGCGCGTTCGACGTCGTGCTTCTCGACGTCATGATGCCCGGCATGGACGGCTTCGAGGTCTGCCGCCGCCTGAAGAGTGATTCGGCCACAGCTCACGTGCCTGTAGTTCTGGTGACGGCGCTCGACCAGCCGGCCGATCGCGTCCGCGGTCTCGAAGCCGGTGCCGACGATTTCCTGACGAAGCCGGTCGACGAGGTCTCGTTGATCGCGCGAGTCCGTTCGCTCGCCCGTCTGAAACGGGTCATCGACGAACTCCGGCAGCGCGCCGAATCATCGGCCAGCTACAGCCTTCATGCGGGCGGGCGCCTTGCCGCCGCTCTCGACGACATCGACCACAGTCGGATCCTTCTTCTCGATGATCGGTTGTCGTCGTCCGAGCGCCTCGTCACCGCCCTGAGCAGGGTTCATGAGGTGGACCTTCAGGTCGACGCCAACGAAGCGTTGTTCCGGGCCGCCACTGGCGATTTCGATCTTGCGATCGTCAGCTCAAGTCTCAAGGACTTCGATTCGCTTCGGGTCTGCAGCCAGCTGCGCTCTCTCGACGGCACTCGTGAGTTGCCGATCCTGCTGCTCGCCGATGCCGAGGACCGCAGCCGGATCCTTCGTGGGCTCGACATCGGCGTCAACGATTACCTGATCCAGCCCGTGGACCGCAACGAGCTGATGGCCCGGGTGCGGACTCAACTCCGGCGCAAACGCTATACCGACCGGCTGCGCGCCATCATGCAGGAATCGCTGCAGCTTGCCGTGATGGATTCACTTACTGGGCTCCACAACCGCCGCTACCTGGAATCCAACCTCGCCGGGCTCATGGCGGCAGCCGTCGATGGCAACAGGCCGCTGTCGCTCATGATCCTCGATATCGATCACTTCAAAGCCGTCAATGATACGTTCGGACATCACACCGGCGACGATGTTCTGAAAGCCTTCGCAGCGAGGGTCAAGGCGGTGATCCGCGGCGCCGACGTGTTCTGTCGTCTGGGCGGCGAGGAATTCATCATCGTCATGCCCGACACCAGCATCTCGGTGGCCGGCAAGGTGGCCGAACGGGTGCGCGAAGCGATCGGCGGTACCGTATTCCCGGTCGACGACGGCCGAAACATTCCGGTCACGGTGTCGATCGGGATCTCGGAGCGCCGCAACGGGCGTGAGGTCGACGCCATGATGAAACGAGCTGACCACGCCCTCTACCAATCCAAGACACTGGGCCGCAACCGCGTTTCCGCGGATGCGGCCTGACCCCTCTGGATCGGCGGCCGGACAGCGAGTCGGGGGCTTTTCGGGTCGGAGCCGTCGGAATCCGGCGGGGACCTGTTGACTCTTGGTGAGATGATGTAAAGGTTTGCGGCGCAATACTTCTTCATCGCTGGGCGGTGGATGACCGCGGCGCAGCGAGATGGACGGACGGCGGCGACGCCGTCCACGAATACCCTACGGAGTGCTCAGGTCCGCCGCATCTCCTGGGTCCGTGGGGTCGGCCGGTTCGGAAGTGGTCAGAGTGGCCTCCTCGTAAGCCACTTCCGACCGGCCACCTATTCCGGAATTGCAAACGAAAAAGCCGCCCTCCCGGGCGGCTTTTTCGTTTGCAACGGACCCGGCCGAAGCCGGGCCGAACGCTACTTGATCTTGGTTTCCTTGAACTCGACGTGCTTGCGCACGACGGGGTCGTACTTCTTGAAGGTGAACTTGTCGGTCTTGGTCCGGGCGTTCTTCTCCGTGACGTAGAAAAAGCCGGTGTCGGCGCTCGAGAGGAGCTTGATCTTGATGGTTGCAGCCTTGGCCATGACCTGTCCTTCGCACCGTCACGTGAGCGACGGGTTCCCAAAGAAAAAACCGCGCCGGCCAGGAAGCCGCGCGGATCGCCTGACCCGACACTATCGCCTGGATGCGTGAAGTCAAGATCGGCGAGGCATCGAGGATAACCGCGACCCCCGCTTCCAGGGGCGGGCCTCGGCCGAGAGCGGGCTCGTGCTGGCGGGGCGCCGCGGTCCGGACGGCTTGCGCCGGCCCCGCGCGGGGCCGGCGACAATCTCGAACCGGAGAGCGCCGGCCACCGGGGCCGCCTCCACCAACCTGACCTCGACGATGTCGCCGAGCCGATAGGTGGTGCCGGTGCGCGTCCCCACCATGGCGAGCGCCGCCTCGTCGAAGGAGAAGAACTCGTCGCCGAGATGCGAGGCCGGCACGAAGCCATCTGCACCCGTCTCGGCCAGCCTGACGAAGAGCCCCGCCCGCGTCACGCCCGACAGGCGGGCGTCGAACACCTCGCCGATCCGTTCCGACAGGAATCCCGCGATCAGCCGGTCGATGGTCTCCCGCTCGGCCGCCATGGCGCGACGCTCCGCGGCGGAGATCCGCGCGGCCGTCTCGCCGAGCTCCTTCGAAGCCATGTCGGGCAGTCCGAGCCCCAGCGCCCGGATCAAGGCGCGGTGGACGACGAGGTCGGCGTAGCGCCGGATCGGCGAGGTGAAATGGGCGTAGCGCCGAAGATTGAGCCCGAAATGGCCGTAGTTCTCGACAGCATATTCGGCCTGGGCCTGAGATCGCAGCACCACCTCGTTGACGAGGTGCTCGTGCTCGCTGCCGCGCACTCGGGTCAGAATACCATTGAACTGGGCCGGCCGCAGGACTTGGCCTTTCGCGAGCTTGATGCCGATCGTCTGGAGGAATTCCGACAGCGCGTTGAGCTTGGTCAGCGACGGCTCGTCGTGCACCCGGTAGACCAGCGCTTGGCGCTTGTCCTCCAGGGTCTCTGCCGCCGCGACATTGGCCAGGATCATGAATTCTTCGATCAGCCGGTGCGCGTCGAGCCTCAACGGTACGACGACGCGGGCGACCGTGCCGTCGGGATGCAGCAGGAGCTTGCGTTCGGGAAGGTCGAGGTCGAGCGGCGAGCGATCCTCGCGAGCCCGGGTGGCGAGCCGGTAGGCGGCCCACAGCGGTTCGAGCACGCTCGTGAGGAGAGGTCCGGTGGTCTCGTCGGGCACACCATCGATGGCGGCCTGGGCCTGCGCGTAGCTGAGCTTCGCGGCCGAGCGGATCATCGTCCGATGGAAACTGTGGCGCAGCTTTCGGCCGTCCGGCGCCAGAACCATGCGGACCGCGAGAGCCGGCCGATCCTGGTGCGGGCGCAACGACCCGAGGTCGGTCGAGACCCGCTCGGGCAGCATGGGGACGACCCGGTCGGGGAAATAGACCGAATTGCCGCGGTCGAGCGCTTCCCGGTCCATGGCCGAATGAGGCGCCACGAGGCAGCTCACGTCGGCGATCGCCACCGTCACGACGTAGCCGCCGGAATTGTCGGGCGCCGCGTCGGGCGCCGCATGGACGGCGTCGTCGTGGTCCTTGGCGTCGGGCGGATCGATGGTGACGAGCGGAAGGGCACGCCAGTCCTCGCGGCCGGTGAGGCTAGGCGGCTCCAAGGCTTCGGCCTCCGCCAGGGCCTCGGCCCGAAACACATGCGGAATGCCGTGACTGAGGATCGCGATCGTGCTGACCGCCTTTTCGCTCTTCAAGGAGCCCAGCCGTTCGACGACGCGCACTGCCTGCAGGCCTAGGACTCGCTGCCGGCCGAGCGGCTCGATCGACACGAGTTCACCGTCCTCGGCGCCCATCCGCTCTTCCCGCGGCACGAAAAATTCCGAGGAGGAGTTCTTCTTGTCGACGGGCTGCACGCGAGCCCCATTGTCGCGGTCGATCCGCACGATACCGAGAAGCCGCACGCGATTCTTGGCGATCAGCTTAACGACGCGGCCCGTAAAGGCAGGCCCGTCGCCGCCGGCATCGGTCGTCGGCGCAACTCGGAGCAGCGCCCGATCGCCTACGCCGGGCACGGGATGCCCCGGTCGCGGCTGCTTCGGCACATCGACCAGGATGCGCGGTGCGGCCCCGTTCACCTCCGGGTCCCAATCCGTGGGTTTGGCGATCAACTCGCCGTCCCGGTCACGGGTCAGGATGTCGGCCACCATCATGGCGGGCATCGCGCCGGTCCGCACGGCACTCCGACGCTTCTCGATCTGGCCCTCGTCTTCGAGCTCGCGCAACAGGCGCTTCAACGCGATCCTGTCGTCTCCCTTGATGCCGAAGGCCCGGGCGATCTCGCGTTTCCGAACCTTCCCGAGCGACCCCTTGCCGTCAGCCAGAGCCTCCTTCTCGCGCGCCACGAAGGCGAGAATTTCAGCCTTGCTCGGCAGGACTGGGCCGGTGGTCTGCTGTGGCTTGGGCATCGTGACGCGGCTTCTCCCCGAGGACCTTCGGCTCAAGATAGGCAGCGTCACCCCGAAAACGAGGCCAACAGGGCTGCATGGCGTCAGGCGGTTCCGGCCTTGCGCGCCATTGACGCCCTTGGAGCCGCAGTGGGGCGGGGCGAGCCCTTAGTCCCGGCAGCCTTCGACGCCGACGCCTTCGCGGCTCGCGCCTTCGGTGCCGACACCTTGCCAACCGCGGCCGCTTTGGGCTTCGCGCCGTTCGCCCGCTTCCGCGCCCGCTGACCCGCGGGCGAAGCTCCGCTCAGTTCGGCCTTGGCGGCGATCAGCCGGAGAGCCTCGTCGAGCGACAGAGCCGACGGGTCGGTGCCCTTCGGCAGCGTGGCGTTCACTTTGCCGGCATTGACGTAGGCGCCGAAGCGCCCGTCACGCAGCGTGACGGGACCGCCGTCCGGATGTTCGCCCAGGAGCTTGCCCGACGAGGCGCCGGGCGCGCCTCCCCGCCGCCCGCCGCGGCCTTCCTCCTTGGCCACGACGAGGTCGATGGCACGGTTGGCGCCGATGGTCAGCACATCGTCGTCGTTGTCGAGGTTGGCGTAGACCTTACCGTGCTGGACATATGGCCCGTACCGGCCGATCCCGACCAGGATCGGCTCGCCCGAGGTGGGGTGGGTGGCAACGGGTCGGGGAAGGGACAGAAGGGTCAACGCCGTCTCGAGGTCGACCGAAGCCGGCGTCAGGCCCTTGGGCAGCGACGAGCGCTTCGGCTTCTCGCCATCGCCGAGCTGCAGGTAAGGTCCGAAGCGCCCGTCCCGGACCGTGACCTCGAGCCCCGATTCGAGATCCGTGCCGAGCAGGCGCTGACCGGGCTTGTCGGCGTCGCCGAGCGCCGGAGCGTTCGGGTCCGACGACAGCGTGCGGGTGAACTTGCATTCCGGATAGTTCGAGCAGCCCACGAAGGAGCCGAACTTGCCGAGCTTCAACGAGAGCTGGCCCCCGCCGCAGACCGGGCAGGCGCGCGGATCGCCGCCGTCTGCCTTGGCCGGAAAGATCAGCGGGGCGAGGATGTCGTTCAGGTTGTCGAGCACTTCGGTGGTGCGAAGGTCCTTGGTGTCTCCGATGGCGGCGCTGAATTCCCGCCAGAAGTCGCGCAGGACCTCGCGCCAATCCAGCTCGTGGTTGGAGATCCTGTCGAGCTGGCCTTCGAGGTTCGCCGTGAAATCGTAATCGACCCATCGGTTGAAGAAGGATTCGAGGAAGGCCGTTACCAGCCGACCCTTGTCCTCCGGGACCAGCTTCTTCTTGTCGAGCCGGACATATTCGCGATCCCGCAGCACGGCGAGGGTCGCCGCATAGGTCGAGGGCCGGCCGATGCCGAGTTCCTCCATGCGCTTGATCAGCGAATCCTCGCTGAACCGCGGCGGCGGCTCCGTGAAATGCTGGTCGGCGTCGACCGCGTCCTTGGCCAGAGCCTCGCCGGCTGTCATGGGCGGGAGCTTACCCTCCTGGTCCTCGTCGTCATCATCCACGCCATAGAGGGTCAGGAAGCCGTCGAAGCGGACGACTTGGCCGGTGGCGCGGAGCTCGAGCCTCCGCGCGCCTGCGGCATCCGCCAGGACGTCGACGGTGGTGCGCTCAAGCTCGGCCGATTCCATCTGGCTCGCGATCGTGCGCTTCCAGATCAGCTCGTAGAGCCGCAACTGCTCGGCATCGACGTGGGACGCCACGTCGCGGGGCAGGCGGGACAGGTCGGTCGGCCGGATCGCCTCGTGGGCCTCCTGCGCGTTCTTGGCCTTCACGGTGTATTTGCGCGGCGCTGCGGGAAGGTAGCGCGGCCCGTACTGGGCCGCGATGACCTGGCGGATGCCCGAGATCGCCTCGGGCGCCATGTCGACGCCGTCGGTCCGCATGTAGGTGATGAGGCCGGTCGTCTCGCCCTTGATGGCGACGCCCTCGTAGAGCTTCTGCGCCACTTGCATGGTGCGGGCCGGCGACAGGCCGAGCTTGCGCGACGCGTCCTGC
>JAABUM010002002.1_pt1 | contig 28725 bp, 27 predicted proteins | sample 5559161 | NCBI WGS metagenome assembly JAABUM01 (sample SAMN10711868, study PRJNA513369) | rock metagenome | isolation source: Antarctica rocks | place: Antarctica: Victoria Land, Siegfried Peak nord
GATCCGCTCTGGGCGCTGGAAGTGCTGCGCTACTGGCAGCACCGCAACCTGGTGGCCTACCACGCCCATCGCAAGCGCCGCCTCGCGCGACGCCACGGGTACCATGAACTCTCGCTGTAGTAGTAGGAGCTGTTTGCCATAGGTTACTGCCCCATTGTAGCGGGGCGGACGGGGCGGGTTATACAAAAATGCTCATCTCTTCCTTACCCTCCCAAACTATCCGATAAATCCGATTTGAATCGAGCATCGATTGTTCTTGACTAATCAGGTAAACTAAGCGTGATGCGTACGTACTCTCGGGCAGGCCGAGCCGGACAAGGGCCAAAATCGCCGCCCGCCTGCATCTCCAAGAGGTGTGTGACAAACCTCGCCAGAACCTTGTTGACACATGTTTGCAGTTAACGGTGGCAGGAAAACACGGTGCTAACGCGACAGCATGTGAGCGCTGGTGCCGGAAATCCAGGTTGGTCACCACCAATTCTCTGCCATTTCCAAGTGCAAACATGTGTAAGGTAAGCCGTGGCGAGGTTTGGTGTGTGATGTCATGGAAAGACTGGATACCCATGATCGCCGCCATACTAAGTTTTGTCGGCGGCCTTATCGGTGCTGGCATGGGGGCGTTCTTCTCCGGCCGAACGGAGCGACTCAAGTTGCTGCGCTCGGAACGCCTGAGTGCTTGCGCCGAGTTGATGGCGGCGTGTCGCTCGGCGGTCGTCTCGTGGGATCACTATCGTCGATATGAAGCGATCAAGGATGGCCGGTTCGAGGTGGAGGATCCGGAGGTGGCGCGGCGGCTGACCCCCGAGAAGCTACTCGAGCATGCTGAGAAAGTAAATCAGGCCAAAGCTGAGGCCTGGAACGCCTATCATCGGCTGCGGATGCTCGGCCCTAAGGACTTTGTCGAAGCCTTGGAACTCTACTGGGCAGACTACAGACTTCTCCTCGCATCAGAACTTAATCCACAAACGTGGAGTTTGGACTTCGAACGTTTAAAGGCGCTCGAGGAAAACTTATATGCCGCATCCTCAAAGTATCTGACTAAGTAGGTGAAGGTCATTTATGTCACTACATGCCGATGCTATCACCCACCGCAAGTTGGTGCTGGTCAAGAACCTCTACCGCCGTGCAGTCGCGCAGTCGGCGAACGATCATAGCAGCTTGGATCGGATGTTCTCGGTGCTTACCTTCGATCTGGCAATTGAGACCTTGTTGAAGGCGGCTCTCGCCTCCCTCAATCCGAGTACAGCCCTCCCCAGTGAGTTGAATACCTTGATCCAGAAATGTGATGCCGCCCTCTCGAATGCCGATCTGCCTGTGGTGCCAGATACACGCCAGGTGCAGGATGTGCGGAAGGTCCGCAACGCTGTCCAGCACGAGGCGCGGTCACCTAACCCGTCAGAAGTAAGCGATTCGCGGACCTATACCCGCGACTTCCTACAGAAGTTTACCGAGCAGGTGTGGGCGCTCTCATTCGAGCGGCTCCGCCTCAGCGACCTAATCAAGCGCGACGAGATCCGCGAGCGCCTAGCCCGAGCCGAGGAGGCCTTCGATCAAGGCGATTATCAGGTAGCGGCACAGCAGGCGAACACCGGTTTGACCTCGGCGTTGATATTTGCGCGGTATCCCCTTGTGGGCGTCTCGCACTTACCCGAAGCGCGGCATTTTCAACTGCCTTCTAGGGACGTGCGGAATTGGGATGAGGTGCTGGCAACGATCGGGAAACTTCAGGAGACGACCATGCTCCTGGCGCTCGGGATCGGCATCACGCAATACAGGCGTTGCAAGGAGCTGGCCGGCTCGGTGCATTTCTACATGGGTGGTGGTGAAGGCTACAGCGGAACGAAGGAAGACTTATCGGCTGACGAAGCCGAGTGGGTTGTCGCCTATTGCTTCGATGAGATCTTCGAGATCGAGGCCCGGGCGGGGGATTTGAACGCTCCTTTCGGCGAGAAGTGGCCTTAGAGCGCACGAAAAACCCGCCAGCAATGGCGGGTTCTCGGTAGGAATGATCGCGATCGTCCCTATTTCTTCGCTGGTGCGCTCTTGACCTGCGTGTCGTGTGGCGCGCCGTCGAGATCCTTCCGGTTGAGACCGGGCGTGTTCTCGTCGCTCTGGAGATCAGTGCCGGCGTTGGCTGCGTCTTCTTGGCGCTGCTTCTCAGCATCAGGGTTAACTGGTCGCTCACCGAACTGGTGGCGATCCTCGAGTGACTCGACCTTGTCGCCGAGCTCTTGGACCACAGCGTCCGGGAAGAGTGCTTCCTCGCCCGCTTTGTAGTCTTTGCCTTGGAATGTGATTGCTCCTTTGAATCGTACTAACATATCTTTCACCTGCCTCTCTGAGCTCGTAAGCTTCGGTCTGCGCCCGGTCTTTCACCTTCGGGCGCAGCGTCGAAACTATCGACTAACTTGCGTTGGTCTTGACGACCACGAAAGCCTTGGCTGCTTCCGCTAGTTCGATGTCGATTCTTTCCATGACACGCACCGCGCTCATATCCTGTTGCCAGAGATTGATCGCTGTGGTCCCATCGGTGTCGGTGATGGTTGCTTCGTTGGAGATCTCGAAAGAGTATTCTTTCTTGTCCGCGAAGAGCATGTAGCTTAAATCGCCCACGGCGAGGAAAGCTGTGCCTGCCTGAGAGCCGACTGATGTTTTTGGCATCACCCGGACAAACTCGACTGGCATGTTCCAGATGGTTGCAGGCTGGCCGCCGGTTGGCGGTTGCACGAGGTACTGGCCGTTGTTGTCTTTGAGCTTTCTGAGCACGTTGAAGACGGAGAACGTCATGTACCATTTCGCTCCAGCCACGGCGCTTTCATCCAAGAGGCTGATCGCGTCGAGGAGGTTGTCCGCTGTGACCTGTGCGTAGGTCGTTTTGGTAGCTGCCATCGTTAGGACAGATACGCTTGCGTTCTGGAAAATACCTTCGCCCGAGTTCTTCCCCAGGAAGCCCCATTCGTCCTCGTATTTCGCGAACGATTCCGCGGCGAGCACACTGAGGAGGTTGACCACGTCAACATTGGCATCTTTCAAGAGTTCGTTGGACATCGGGATGATGGCCGCGAGTTTCTTGATCGTGATGTCGATCTTGCCGAAGGTCGGTTTGACCGCCGGGATAGCCGTAGCCTCGTTCACGCGACTGACAGAGATGCTGCCGACGGTTGGGAGGTGATACTTGTATCCGGCCCCGGTCACTGGGTAACTGTGTCAATGATCATCGGGATGGGCTCTCCCGATCTTTTGCTGCGCCGGGGTGCGGCTCGAGGAAGCGCGCCCGCTGGCGGGTTGTGCGCGCCACCGCGGGTGCTTGAGCATCGTGCCCGATCGCCGCTGAACGCTCCAGGGCGGCGGCATTGTGCGGCGGGTGGCACGCGGCGGGGATCGTCACGCGGCGCGGTGCAGCACCCGCCGTCGCAGGAGGTCAACCTTCGCGCGCCCGTACGTCTGACGCTTTAGGAGTTTCAGTCGCGTCACCTGACCCTCGGTCTGGCCGTTGGACCAGGGCAGCGTGAGCGCGGCCGTCACCGCCGCCCCATCCTGCCGGAGGCGCGTGGCACAGGCCGCGCTCTCGGGGAGTTCGCTCGCCTCGGCCCGCACCAGCCACGGCTCCAGCGCGGCGGGGTCGCGCGCGCGGAGCAGCCGCCCGAAGTCCCGCGCCAACTCCGCCGCCGCCTGGAGCGGCGGGCTGCCGACGAGCAGCCGGTCGAGATAGGCCTGCTGGCGGGCGGTCCGCCGCTCCGGCGGCAGGAGCAGCCACCAGCGCACTTGCTTCGGGGCGGGCGGGCGCGGCGCGGGTGGCCCGGTGCTCCCGCGCCGCTGGCGACCGACCCGGCGCGGGGCCGTCCGCCACGCCCCGAGGGAGCGGCGCACCGTCCCGGCCGAGCCGGGGAAGCCGCGCGCCCGCAACTCGCGCCACAATACGGCGGCGTTGTCGCAGCCCGCCGCCCAACGCTCGCGCAAATAGGCCTCGTGCTGGCCCAACGCCGGCAATTGCGTGCGCCGGGCGCTGCGCACCGGACAGTTCGCGGCGCGCAGGTACTTCCGGACCGTGACGCGCGTCAGCCCGACCTGCCGACCGATCGCGCTCAGCGACAGCCCCTGCCCGCGCAGGTCATGCACCTCCTTATCGAGGCGGGCGCGGCGGGCGTCAGCGGGGGGCACTCGCGGCGGCGTGGCCGACAGGGGCTCGGACGTGGCGGCAGAGGGTCCCGGCGGTGTGGCTGCACCGAGCCCGGTGCCCTCGGGGTTCGGCGCGTCGGCCGGGGCCGGGGCCAGCGCCGCACGGAGCGCGTCCCGCTGTCGACCGAGCACCTGTTCGAGCGCATCCCCGACATTCTTGAGCAGATGCCACCGATCCGCGACTTGGATGGCCTCCGGTGCGCCGCGCCGTGCACCGTCCGCGTAGACCCCGCTGCGGTCGCGGCTGACGATCGCCACGCCGGGGTGGGCGGCCAGCCAGCGCGCCACGCTGTCGGCGTCGCGATCGGGGAGGAGATCGACCACGGCATGGCGCTCCAGGTCGACGAGCACCGTACCGTAGGTCCGCCCGCGGCGCAGGGCGAAGTCGTCGATCCCGAGGACACGCGGCGTGGGCGGCGCGGCGAGCGGGGTCCGCCGCACGAGGCCGAGGCGCGTGTCGGGGCTGGCCGCCATGCCGAGCGCTGCCAGGAGCAGCGCCCCGCCCTCGCCGCCGAGCGCGAAGCCGACCTGCGCCAGCACCGCCGTCAAGCGGTCGGTGCGCCGCGCGTGGGGTGCTGCGAGCGCGGGGACCCGCTCCGTGAAGATTGCGCGGGGACATGCCGGGTTGTCGCACCAGAAGCGGCGGGTGTGCAGCCGCACCACGACCGGCACCCCCTGCCAGGGAAGGTCGGCGAGGCGACGCCAATAGTGGCTCTGGACGCGCGTTGCCGTCTGGCCGCAGAGCGGACAGCCCGCCTCAGGAGCGGTCGTCGCCAGTTCGACGACGATCCGTCGCTCGTCAGCGTGCAACCGGTCGAGCGCGAGCCCTGTGGCGGGGGCAGGAAGGAGCGTCATGGCGGGCATCGGCGGCTCCTTGGCAGAGTCGAACGTGACGACATCGCACCAGCGCCGTCGATTATCGGCGCGGCCCGACCAGCGCACAACCCGCCAGCGGGCGCGCTTCCTCGAGCCGCACCCCGGCGCAGCAAAAGATCGGGAGAGCCCGGGATTTGCCGGGTGGTTGATCACGATGATTGGCTCTCCCGATCTTTTGATGATCGAGGGTCTAGGATAGGGAAGACGCCCAGGAAAGTGGCCTGGAGGACGGCTCGAAGGGCCGAAGAAGGCCAACTTCTGGCCCACCGCCCCCACTTCCAGGGGCAATTCTGTCCGGATCATCAAAAGATCGGGAGAGCCGTTTATTGACCACCCCCCACCTCACATTGGTCGGCTGGGCTCGGGCGGGCCCTCCTTTCCCCCGTCGCCGGGGCGTTGGCGCGGACGATAGCTGCGCCCGAGCATGGTGACGACATAGGCGCTATTGAGCAGGCGATCCAGGAAGCCCTCGGCCAAGACCGGGTTGGGGAAGAGCGGGTAGAGGTCGGCGGGGGCGCGATTGGTGGTCAGGATGAGCGCGCCCCGGCGATAGCGGCGACTGATTAACTCGTACAAATCCTCCGCTTGGGGGACGGTGTATTCGCGCATGGCGAAGTCGTCGATGCGTTCCGGCGATGCGGTCTTAAGCTCCTCACTGAGTTCTCTGATTCTGAGTATGCGTTCTTCGTATGTCATATCTTTACGCCCTCCCGCAATAGGTAATAGCTGGATAGGAGCATGAGGAGGCCCTGGTAGTAGTGCTTGAAGTCCTCCACCTCCAGCGGGCGGAAGAAGACGGCGGTGAAGCTTACGAAGACGTACACCAGCCCCATCAGGCCAATGAGCGCACCTGGGAGGAGCACGAAATAGCTGAGGAACTCGCGGGTCAGCATCGAGGCTACCCGGTCGCAGGTCGCCAGGACATCGAGTACACGACTGGAGAAGCTCTCGACCGGTGGCTTGCCCAGCGCGAGTGTCTGCGGGTGGATATAGCAGCGTTGTAAGTATTTGCAGTTATTACATGTTCTTTTCATAGTTTCGTTGTGCCCCCTCCGTGAGCGGCCGGGGGCGGTTTTAGGGCTGAGAGCAGGGATTTGACAGCCATCAGGCTGTGACGAGTAATGAGCTCGTTCCAGTCACCCTCGCACGCCCTACGGCGACGCCTAGCTGAGAAGCCTTGGTTATAAACGGTCTTCCGCCTTCTCAGCTCTGGCCAGCTCCGGTTTACCCTTGGACGGAACTGGGCAGAACCAGCGAGTTACTTGCTGATCACATCACTTGCCTCGGCGAAAGGATCCTCGCCGTCGTACAGCGCCTCCAGGTTGATGTGCATGTCCTGGTAGAGCTGGCTGATGCCCTCGTCCAGCGGTTTCGCTGGCTTCGGGCTGAGGGAGTACTTCGTCTCCTTCATTGCCCCGGTCTTGGTGACGGCCAGGTCGTAGGCGAGCGGGCTGCCCCAGTCGGGGTCGGCCGTCAGCGCGCGGATACTTTTCATGAGCCCCTTCTGGGTGATCTCGAGTATCTGCACCTGCTCCTCTTTGTAGTTCCAGACCGGCATGGCCCAGAAGTGCTTGACCTCGTCGTCCTGCCCGAGCACGAGATCGGCCGACATGCGCTCGTTCATGCGGATGCGGTTCGGCGTGCGCTTGCCGGTGTTATCTTCGGTCCAGTACAGGTAGCCGAGGATCGGCGATGCCAGGATGCGGAAGCGGTTCTCGCCCGGCTGAAACTTCATGTAGCTCCCGCCCTTCTCTGGTACGTTGTAGTCTGCTGGTAAAAAATCATTCATATTACTCACCCCACTTTCGTGCGACATATCGCTTTAGTCCTCCCTCCACTCAGGTAATGAACGGAGTTTCGCCACATAACTAGGATCGGTCGCGTAGTGATAGATCGGTGCCATGCGACGGGCCATGAGCTGCATGCCGTCCCAGTCCTGCTGCTCGACCGGCGTGAGCTCGCGGTTCACATCGTAGCGATCGACGATCTTCAAGGCCGCGCTCGGCGAGACGTAGGCCTCCTGGGCGTGGGCCTGCGTGATCGGCCGATAACTGAGCTGGCCGGTAATGGCAAGGCCAAGCGTGGCGATCAGGCCGAGGGCGATGAGCCCCTCCTGCCAACCCCTACCCTCTCGTGGCTTGATCTGGTCGATGCCGACGCTATAGCTGGACATGGCCCCCCTTTCGTGCTTTGCGTACCAGGTACTTCCCATGCTTCATGCCTTTGGCGAACGCGGTCAGCGCGCTCAGCGAGCCATCGGAGGCCTCGTAGCGCACCAGGTCCCCGATCGTGTGCTTCTTGAGAATAGGCTGGAAGATAAATGAACCCAATTCATTCTGAGCGATGCCCGTCAAAAGGGATATGTGGCGTGGCGTTAAGACGCGCGAAGCAGACGCTCCAGGAGCTCATAGATAATCCCCGCACCCCAATCGAGCATAAGGAGCGGTATCAGGGTGAACTCGATGAGCTGAACATGCTTGTTGTCCAGACTGAGGGCGAGCGCCTACGGGCGATCATTCGCCGACGAGAGAATTAGTCCCCTTCCACCAGCTCCACCCGCCTCCTATGCTGGGGCACGTGCCTTCGGACCCCTGCCATCGTTTCCTCCACTTCCGCCTGAGTGCGGAAATACGCCCTATCGCAACTCCTCTCGCCGTGGTGGCGGCTTGTATGCCACCCGCATCCTCGCCAGGCTCTCCTCCGCCTCGGACTGGGTTCGGAAGTAGGTACGGAGGTAGTACGCTTCCATTTCCTGAACCTTCTCCGGAGCGACTTCCGGGTCCGGCATCGGCGGGGTCTTCACCTTGTAGAGCATCGTCGTCGGCCGGTGCCAGAACAGATGCCAGGGCCAGGGCAGGTGCGGGAGCGGCTTGCGGATCATGGCCCAGCGGGGCTTGAGGTCCATCAGGTGCTGCGCCTGCTCTTCCCACTGCTCATTCATGCCGTGGGACTCCCCGCTCTCCCCGTGGCGATGTGAGACGCTCCTGGGAGCGACCCTGCCGAGCTGGCGTGCCGTCGTCTCCGCGTCGTCGCGGCCAAGGCGGAAGGCGACCTCGAGCCCGCAGTTCTGCAAGGCCCCCTGGAAGCGCTCCGAGGCCTGCGCCCAGGTCTGGTGGGCCATGACGAGGAACAGGCCGTATTTTCTCGTGAGGGAGAGCATGCGAGAGAGTGCCTCTTCCGATTGCGCGGTGAACTCTGAAAACTCGTCGATGATGAGATGGTGCGAGGGGCCGCGCTTGCTCGGCGGGACATCGGCCCGACTGAGCGCAGCTTGCTCGGCGCTTACAGTAAGCGGACACCCAAGCAGGCGTCTTGCATCGGGGTCGGGGAGCGCCAGGTTAACGATGACGCTCTTGCCCGCGTCCATCAGCGCGCGGTAGTCCAGCGCGTTCTCCGTCTGACCCAGGGAGTATTTGAGGACCGGCGAGAAGGTCAGCAGGTGCGAGCGACGTAGCGCCGCCCCCGCCTGGTCCACCTGGTCCTTCACCGCGAGCCGGTCGAACTGGTCGTGGAAGAACGCCACGATATCCGGGTCGGGCTCTTTCTCCAGAAGGCGATCGCGGAAGGCCTGGTCGGAGAGCAGGCGGTAGAGGCCGGTGAGCGGCAGGCCGTTCGAGATGAGCACCTTCACGCCGTCCTGTACCAATGTGTCGAACATCGGCGCGGAGCCGCCCGAGAGTGCCGGCCAGGCCCGGTGGAAGGCCTCCTTGATATTCGACGCGAGGGCGTGGGGTGAAGAGGTGCGAGACAGCACGTTGAAGGGCATGTAGCGCCCCTGGCGCTCGGCTTCGGGCAAATCGAGATAGACTAGTACAGCGCGGCGTAGATAGCCTCCTGGTTTCTTGGCGGGAAAAGCGTGCCACAGCGCCGCGAAAACCGTTGGGACACTTCGACCGCGCTGTACTAGCTTCTCCCGTGGGAAGCCCTTTTCTATGAGCCCAGAAAGGACAAGAGATGCTAAATCACCGTGAGGATCGATGAGGGTAGCCGCGCCCCCGGACATTAGCGTATTGACATAATATGATGCCAAGAAGCGGGACTTGCCCGAGCCCGAGACGCCGATGACGTGGGTATGCGTGTTGGCGTCGTGACCGGTGAGGTGCAGGTGGTGGCGTCTGTACCAGTGGCCGTGGGTGCCCAGGGGGATATCAACCGCCATCGTCCAGCGTGAAGAGGGGGATCGGCTCCGAACCGCCCGGGCGGAACCAGTTCGGCCCGAGGAACAGGTTCTCCGCGTCCTCGATCGCCGCCCCGGAGGCGAAGCGGAAGAGGTCCGCGTCCTCCGGACTATCTCCGACCTCCGCCTCGGACCACCTCCGGAGGGTGTCCCGCCGCACCGGACCGGTCATCGCCACCACGGCGACCGTCAGCGAGTTGATGCCGAAATACTCCTGGTAGGGGCCTCTGGAAGCCGCCAGGATCGCGCGGACCTTGCGCCGCCAGGCGGGCTGCTCCTCGGTGCCCCGGTCCACCTCCAGCCAGATGCCCTCGCGCCATTGCCCGTCGATATGGACCTCGACGAAGCCATCGGGCGCGACCTTGGACTTGCCGAATCCCGGCAGCGTGATCGGCAGGGGCGCGGCCTTGAGTTCGCGCTCGTGCTGGATACCGGCGACGTGGATACGCGGCTCGACATAACTCAGGCGCTCGATCGCGATCAGGGTGTCGGCGACGGCGAGGGTGTGCTCCAGGAAGAGCTCGCCGGTGGGGATCGATGAGGGCTTGACGGCGCGGGGCAACTCGATCCCCATCTGCTCCAGGGCCTTAGCGCCCTTGTTGCCCAGGGCGTAGACGTAGGGAGTCGAGCCCTTCGGCTGGCGACGGGGGAGGTGGCGCGTGACGAGGAACTTCGCCTCGGTCAGGAGCTTGAGGTGCTCCTGGACGTAGTTGAGCGAGGTGGGGCGATAGAGGAGCCGCGCCAGTTGCCGGGCGGTCAGGTAGTGGTAGCGGTGGATCGCCCGCAGGATCGCCTGCTCCGGCGTCCCCAGGCTGTACAGGGCGGCTTTCATGGGTATCTCGAGTATAGCACGCGCATCTTCACGAAATCGTCGTCCTAGAGCTTCTCACGCCGCACGGTGTGCTTAGCAGAGGCTACGGGCGAGCCAGCGCCGAGCTGGGGGTCCTGCGTCGGCCTGACGGCCCTCGTCGGCTTCTTCGGCCGCTCCCGATACTCGACCGGGGGCGCTTTGCGGTTGACCGGGAGATCGGTGTTGCTCTCGATCTCCCTGGCCATCGCCGCATCGATCTCGCCCAAGGTCGCGCGCATATCGGCGAGGAGCCGTGCGGCGTGGCCGTCCTTGAGCACCGGGCGGGGCGGGACCGTCTTGATAATTTCGCTGGTCCCCGCGAAGGGGATATGGACGCGGGCGTAGTATTGCGGGAGGTGCCCCAGCCAGTCCACGAGGTCCTGGCGGCGCTCCTCGCCGAGGTCCTTGCTCAGGGGCAGCTCGCGGGCCACTTCGGGCGCGTCCTCCCCGGTCACCTGGAAGGCGATCATATTCGCCGCACCCAGGACAGCCGAGCGGGAGGATTGGTTCAGCTGCGAGCGCATCTGATGGGCTAGCACGGTGCCCACGCGATATTTCCTCGCCTCCTGGAGGAGCGTGCCGAAATCCTCCGTGGCGAAGCGCTGAAACTCGTCGGCGTAGAGGAAGAGCGGGACGCGCTGCTCCTTCTTGATGCCCTCGCGCATCAGCGCCTTGTCCAGGATCGTCCCCACGATGGCCGAGCCCAGCAGGCTCACCCCGTGCTCCTTGAGCCGCCCGACGGGTAGCTTAATGAGCGTGATGCGGGGCTCGTTGATCCAGGTGTCCCAATCCCAGCTCCAGCGCTTGCCGATCGAGTGGCGCAGCAGCGGGTCGGCCAGGAAGGAGCGCACCTTGTTCATCACCGGGCCGATGATCGAGTCTGAATACTCGTAGCGCCAGTAGTCGAGCACCAGCTCGTCGCGGATGACCTCTAGTAGCCCCTCGCGGTACCAGTCCTTCGTCAGCAGCGCGGGGACATCGGCGAGACAGCCGAAGTTGGGGACAAGGGTATGTCCGATCATCCGGAGGAGGTCCTCCATGCGCGGACCCCAGCCGTCGTTGCCCCATATCTTCTTGAAGACATCGACGCTGCGATTCGCCAGGCGGGCGATCGTGTACGGGTCGAAGGGGTCGGTATAGTCGGAATAGAGATTCAGGCCGGGAGAGAGGGAAGGTTCGCCAAAGTCCAGCACGGCCGTCTTGCGGAGCATGTCCCCGGTCATGCGGCCGAGGATCCCCTCGACCAGCTCGCCGTGGGGATCGAGCACGACGACGGCGCAGTCGCGCTCCGCGTCCTGGAGGACCATGTTCTCGATCAGCGTCGATTTGCCCGTGCCGTTCTTCCCGATGATGTAGGTGCCCCGGAAGCGCTCCGGCCCGAGGATGGGGACCTCAATCTCCTCCTCGCCGGCAACTCTCCCGACCAATGCCCCATAGGCCAGCTCCCAGTAGTCGCGCGGGACGTACTCATATTCCTGCTCATCTTCATCGTCGATCACCTCGGGCGGCCCGGCCCTCGTCTCGGCCCGGATCTCGGCGATCTCCCGCTCCAGGGCGGCAGCATCGTCCACCCAGCGGGAGCGAAGCTGCTGCGGTGCATCCGGGTAGGCGCGCTGGAGCGCCCGCAACTCTTCGAGGGACTTCCCCGCACCGGCCAGGAGATCGGGCAGGACATTTATGTTCCTGCCCATGATGTTCTTAGAGGGTGTTAGGCACCTTGAACGGACGCTTGTACGGGGTGCATGCACGCTAACGGCGAGGCTGACGAAAGAGGCGGGGCGAATCATCTGTGATTGCGGCACGGCACGGTGACAGGCCCGTTGAAGGCGCGTGATTGCGTCAGCGGTTCGTTACCAACCACCTGATAGTGCTATAGATTACACAACTAGCAGTTATAAGTTCCTAACACCCTCTAGTCATGAGGGTGGCAAGGAGCTCTCCTATCCTGTTGTCCTCTTCGAGCTGCTTGGGCTCATTCTCGGCCTTCTGCGTGGCGCGCAGCCAGGCGGAATCCGCGCGCCGCTCGTCATTCTCTTTCCGCCAGCGAGCATAGTGCTCTTCGGCCACGGCATCTGCGGCGCTCGGCGGCAGTGGCAGGTCGAATATGTCAGTATGACCCGAAGCGCCGGCCTTCGCCCGGTCGAGTTCCCACGCGACATACTCGGCGTAGGCGTTGGCCCCTAGCTCGGTTACCTGGCGAGTGTAGACGTACTCCACGTTATGCCCGGTCTCGTGGTGCAGCGCCATGCGCAGAAAGCTCAGACTGCTCGACCCGTCATTCCTGAACCAGCCGCCCGAATCTGCTTCCCCATCGGGGTGGGTCATCAGCGGGTGATGCGCCGCCTGGGGCAGGAAGTCGAGCACTTCCCGATAGCGATGGGGGAGATACTCCCGGAGCTCGGCGAGTATCGCCTCGATGCGCGCGCGAAACGCATCGGAGCCGATGATCGGCAGCTCGGTGCGGCCTTCGACGATGCGGGGCGCTAAGGGCCACAGCAGCTTGTCGTATGGCGGCTTCTTGGTGCGATCGGGTTCGAGCCAGGGGAACTGCCTGACGAGCGCCTGAGGATCGGTCATGGCGATCTCCTTCGCTATCCCACTTTCTCCTTATCAAGCAGCATAACGTATCAGCGGATCGCGCTGTTCCGCGTCGCGCCCCCGCCTGGGGTGAGCATAAAACGTGAACGGGTTTTTCCCGAGCGACCGACGAACGCAATCGACGACGGATGAGGAGAGTGTGTGAGGAGGGAACGAGGGAAAACAGGAGCGCCGGGGGCGGGCTGAGATATAGGATGTGGTGGCGAGGATTTGGTGATGGTGATGGCAAATGCAGGGCTCGAGGGCTATTGGGATACCGAGCGGGGTGTGGGATCAGGAGCGGCGTACCACATGCGGCGGCGCTCCCCCGGCTCTGGTTATTGACATAACTTAGCGCAAACCGAAGAGTTGGCGGGGCTTGGGCGGCTCCTCAGACGCGCGTAATTTGGCGACAAGGAAACCGGCCGGTTCGCGTGGCCGCTCGTCGCGCTTCGTGGCGTCGAGCCAGTCGAGCCAGGCCACCGCGAGGTCCGGATCGCGCTTGGCGAGCTGCTTGGCCGTCGCGGGCGTGACGCCCCAGTTCTCGAGCGCAGCAGCAGTATCGGAAATGAACAACAACTCCTCGGCCTGTTGTTGTTGATCCCCTTGTTCGTATTCTTTGTTAACGTGTGGAACCCTCTCATCAGCGAGAGGGGTGCTGTCCTCAGCGAGAGGAGCCCTCCTAGGGCCGGTGAAACGACTACTATCGTCAGAGACAGGGGTACTGTCACCAGCGAGAGTACCCCGCTTGGGCGGGTCGATCAGGTAGTAGGTGTTCCTATCGTGGACCTTGTGGCTGATCTGGTGGTGCTCGATCCGCAGTATCCCCAACTCCTCGAAGCGGTGGAGATAGCGCCGCACCGTGACGGCCGAGATGCCGCAGCGCTCGGCGATCACCTCCAGGTAGGCGCTCAGGTGGTCGGGGGTGCGCTGCTCGGAGGCGAGCCAGGTGATGACGGTGTAGACCCCGATCGCCGTGATCCGGCTCTGCCCGTCGTAGGCCACGGCGAGCACGTCCAGCGCCTCGCGGTGCTGCCAGGCGAAAGGTGAGGAACGGATATCGCGCATCATGGGGCTACTCCAAACCGAAGAGCCTCTTATACCACGGCCGGGGCTTCTCTGCGTCGTGAGAGCCCTCAGGTGCCGCCACCGGCGGCTGCGTCAGCGGTAGGGCCTCTGATACCGAAAGAAGATTCGGTATCACCTTGGGGGCCTCCAGCAGCAGCACGCGGTCCTTGTACTGCGCCAGCTCGGCCTGGTAGTAGCCGACACGACCGGCAAGCTCGACGTTCTCGTCGTGCAGGCGGCGCTTCTCCTTGCGCTCCTTCTCCAGCTCTTCGAGGAGCGGCTGGAGGACGACGTTGATCAGCTCGGGCGTGAGGCTCGGGCCGGGGGATTCGGCGGGGACGGGCTCCGGAGCGGCTACGGGAGCGGCTACGGACTCCGGAGGAAGTTCCGGACGCACTTCCTGAGGCAGGTGCTCGACCGCCATCTGGGCGCGCTCGCGGAGGTACTCCATGAGGACGGCCTTGTCGATCCGCCGCCCCTCGGTGGAGGCCATGACCGCGAGGTTGCCCGACTTAATCCAGTTGCGGATGCTCTTCTCACTGACGCCCGCCAGCGCGGCCGCCTGGGCCGTAGTGAGTTCAGTAGTCCGTTCCAGGTTCGTAATCATCTCCGGAGCACCTCCTGTACGTTCGTATCCTACAGGAAAGCGCCGAAAGATCAAGGGTGCATAAGGTGACCGAGTAGCTGTGTAGTATAGTGTACGTATATGAATGATCATTTACTGTCGCGAACGCAGAATACTCCTCCCGCAGCCTTGGTCGAGCAGGTGGATAGCGTGCGCCTCCTCTTGAGCAATCGTCTGGATGCCGCGAGGCGCGCGGACCTCGGCCAGTATTTCACTCCGGCCCCGATAGCACGCCTCATGGCATCGCTCTTCGCGGCGAGGGTGGGGACAATACGCATCCTCGATGCCGGGGCCGGGGTGGGGAACCTCTCGGCGGCACTGGTGGCGGAACTCTGCGAGCGGCAAGAGCGACCCACCGCTATCGAACTCACCGCCTACGAGGTGGACACCGCGCTGATCCCCCACCTCAACGATGCGCTCGATGCTTGTGATGCGACATGCGCCCGGGCGGGGATCGATTTCAAGGCAACAATCCGCAATGACGACTTCATCGACTCCGCGACGACCATGCTCGAAAGTGGGCTATTCGCCAGCAGTCGCGAGTCCTTCGACTGCGCCATCCTCAACCCTCCGTATCACAAGCTGAACAGCAAGTCGGCCGCACGATTTGCCCTGCGGCGCATCGGGATCGAGACCTCGAATCTTTACACGGCATTCATGACCCTAGTCATGCGCTTGCTCGATGGCGACGGGGAGATGGTGGCGATCACCCCGCGTAGCTTCTGCAACGGGCCGTATTTCCGACCCTTCAGAGAGGAATTCCTCTCCTCGATGTGCTTGCGGCAACTGCACGTCTTCGAGTCGCGCAATGCTGCTTTCCGGGATGACGAGGTCCTACAAGAGAATGTCATCCTACACGCCGCAAAGGATAGTTGTCTCGCCGACTCAGTCATCATATCGTCCAGCAGTGGAGCGGCAGACGAGGTGGTCAGCGTTCGCACGGTCCCCTATGAAGAGGTCGTCCAGCCGCAAGACGACGACCTCTTCATTCGCATCGCACCCGACGAGCTGGCGCGCGGCGTCGGCACCCTGATGGCGAACTTCTCCGCGACCCTCGCCGATCTGGGCCTAACCGCCTCTACCGGCCGCGTCGTTGACTTCCGCGCTAAGGAATACCTGCGCCAGCAACCCGATACGGACACCGCACCGCTTATCTACCCGACACACTTCGCTGCGGGTCGCATCGCCTGGCCGAAAGAGACCCGTAAGCCCAATGCCCTCGCCGTCGCCCCGCAAACCAAGAGACTTTTCGTCCCTGCCGGTGTCTACGTGCTGGTGAAGCGCTTCTCGGCCAAGGAGGAACCCAGGCGCGTTGTCGCGGCGATCTACGACCCCGCCGATGTGCCCGGCGAGGTGGTTGGCTTCGAGAATCACCTCAATTATTTCCATCTGAAAGGGCGGGGGTTGCCGCTGGGGCTCGCGAGGGGGCTAGCGGCCTTCCTGAATTCGTCGCTCCTTGATGCTCATTTCCGCCAATTCAACGGCAATACGCAGGTCAACGCGACCGATCTGCGCAACTTGCGCTATCCGACACGCGAGCAGTTGGAGCGACTTGGAGAGAAGATGCCCAACATCTCGGCCGGTCAGCAGGAGATTGATCGACTGGTCGAGGAGGAGTTGTTGCTGGTGAGCGGGAATACGAGTGGCATCGACCCGATCAAGGCGCGGGAGAAGATCAATCGGGCGCTCGCCATTCTTAAGGACGTGGATCTACCGAAGGGACAGCACAATGAGCGATCGGCACTGGCATTGCTGGCTTTGCTCGACATAAAACCCGATACTCCCTGGTCCGAAGCGAAGAGCCCGATGCTCGGCATCACGCCGACGATGGAGTTTATGTCCGAGCACTACGGTAAGAAATATGCGCCCAACTCGCGCGAAACGGTCCGGAAGCAGACCATGCACCAATTTGTGCTGGCCGGCATCGCGGCCGCAAACCCCGACGACCCCAAGCGTGCCACGAACAGCAAGAATAATGTGTACCAGGCCAGGTCGGTCTTCGTGGAGTTGATACGCCTCTACGGTACTCCGGAATGGGAAGAGAAGCTGCGGACCTATCGGGGGAGCGCGAAATCACTACAGGAGCACTATGCAAAGCAGCGGGAGATGCATCGCATCCCGGTGATACTCCCCGGCGGCCAGGAAGTTAAACTATCGCCTGGGGGCCAGAATGTCCTGATTGAGAAGATTATCGAAGAGTTCTGTGGGCGCTTCACCCCGGGAGGGCGGGTGCTCTACATCGGCGACACGGGCGAGAAGTTCAGCCACATCGATCGCGTCGAGCTAAAGGAGCTGGGTATCGTGGTCCCCGAACACGGTAAGATGCCGGATGTCGTCGTTCATCATGTCGAGAAGGGATGGCTGGTTCTGATCGAGGCGGTGACCAGCCACGGGCCGGTGGATGGGAAGCGATATGACGAGTTGAAGGAGCTGTTCAAGGGCTGCAAATTACCGCTCGTTTTCGTCACGGCCTTCCTAAGCCGCGCTGCGATGGTGCGTTACCTCGGCGAGATCGCCTGGGAGACGGAGGTGTGGGTTGCCGAAGCGCCCTCACACATGATCCACTTCAACGGCGAGCGTTTCCTCGGACCGTACCCCGAATAATCACGAGGGGACCACATGCCCGACCACACGCAATACGACGAACTCCACGACAAATACCAGCCGGATTTCGAGGGCGGCAATGACGGCACGCGCTATGAGCGCCTGACTACGCTGGTGTTCAAGTCGATCGAAGCGACCGGCGCGGTGATCCACGACCGCAAGCAGCGCGGCGACGCCGATGTCCCGCACCAGATCGACGTGCTAATTGAGGCAGGCGGGCAAACGCGCCGGACCATCGTTGAGTGCAAGGCGCTAGGGAAAGCAAAGGTCGGGCTGGGCATCGTCAGGGATTTCAAAGGGGTGATCGCGGACATCCACCCGGATCGGGCGATCATCGTCACGACGGTGGGATTCACCCCGTACGCACAGAAGTACGCCGCTCGCCATGGCATCGAGCTCGCCATCCTGCGCACGCTCCCCGAGGGGTATCTCCGGGAATATAGCATCGACATCAAATACAGCATCGACGTGCCCAATGCTGGGCTCGGCTTCTCCACCGAGCAGGCCAACGCGCGCCATATCGCGATCCTGGCGGCGGCCGACGCAACTCGCGGTGTCACTCCCGGGACGGTGCTCTATGTCCGGAAACGAGACGAGCAGCTCTCCTATTTCGCTTTTATCCAGCGGATGCTACGAGAGCACGACGCGGTGCTGCGGCGCGACGGCACAATGACGATCACCATCGCCGACTGGATGCTGGAAGGCGAGACAGATCAGATGCCGCTCGAATACCTGCAGCTCACGCTGCACACCGAGGTGGGCGACCTTCCCACCGCCGTGGGGATCGCGGAGCTATTGCTAGAAGGGTTGGGGGAACCCGTCGTCGGGCGCGATAGCGATCTGCGCCGCCGCATCGATAAGGACACGAACGAAGTCCGCTGATGCTCGCCAGGCTAAAGTATTCGACAACCGTTCTTATCCGATCGTTTTCTCAAGGCACGCTAACAAAGGTTGTCGTACCTTGATAAACGTTTGTTCGGTGTTTTTGGCTTGTTGCTGCGGTTTTCGGCACGCTGGTCAAGTTAGGGATAACGAGAAAACCGCCTCGTCAGCGCGCCAACGCCCGATCCTGTCACTCCAGTGAACACAATCGAGGGTTTGCACAGCTTATTTGGGGGCGTTGGGGTCGTCGGGGCCGAACGGATCGTTCGCCTTGGCGGTCGCGTCGAAGAGGATATGCTCGGCCTGCCACTCGCCCTGGGGGCCGGTGTCGGCCAGGTCGCGGGCACGGGCATTGACGGCCTTCTCCATGCCATACAGGAACTGGCGATCGACGGTGACGCGCTGGCGCTCCCCGTGCGATTCCCAGATATATTCCAGGCCTCGGCCCGGATACTGGTCGAGGTACGCCTTCGCGTCCTCCCGGCGGTTGGCGGCGTGCTTCAACTGGCGACCACACCTCGCCTTGTGATCCCGGCTCTCCCGCAAAGTTGGTGCTCTGGCTGAACATCACCTGTGAGGTGGGGGGAACGGCCCGCAAATGGCCGAGAATCGGCGCGGCTCGACCCGCATTCGGCCGTTTCCGCGGGTGCTGTCCCTACGTCAGAACCAGAAGCACCAACTTTGCGGGAGACCCCCGATCATGTGGCGAGGTATGGTGCCGGTTCGCCGACGTAGCGGCCGTACCGCTGGGCCTGCTCGTCGGTCAGCAAGGCGACCGGCAGGGCACGTCCCCCCACCATACGGCCGCCGCCCACCGCAGCACGGACGCGTGCCAGTATATCCGCTAAGTGATGTTAGCAGACATGTATGGCCCCGAAACCCGCCTGATATGTCTGCTAATGTCGCGGCTATCCCCGGTATACCATGTCTGCTAATATAGTGGCGACGAGGAGGAGGGGCGGATGGCGAAGCGCGCGAGCAAGCCAACACTCTCGCCGGGCGGCCAAGCAGCGGTCGTGGCCTATGGCGAGTCGCTGCAGCACGAGCAGGATCTCAGCGCCGACACGCGGCGCAACTACCTGAGCGACCTACAGCAGTTCGCGGCGTGGTGCGAAGGCGTGTGGGGCGCGGGGCAAGAGGCGGATGCCGGGTTCACGCCGACCGACGTGACAACCCCGACCCTCACCGCCTATCGCGCCTCCCTCCAGACCGTCGCCCGCCTCGCGCCCGCCACCATCAATCGCCACCTCGTCAGTCTCAAGCGCTACTGTCGCTGGGCCTGTGCGCACGGGCTGCTCGCCAGCGACCCGGCCCGGCCCGTCAAGTTGGTGCCGCGCGTGCCGCCGCTACCACGGCACCTCAGCGATCAGGAGGAGGCGGCGCTGCTCGCCGCCGTCACCGCCCATGGCACCCCGCGCGACCGCACGCTCCTGGTCACGGCGTTGCACACCGGCTTGCGCGCCGCCGAGTTGTGCCGACTGCAACGGGCGGACGTGACCATCGCCACGCGTAGCGGCCAGCTGATGGTGTGGGGCAAACGCCAGAAGTATCGTGAGGTACCCCTCAATAGCACGGCGCGCGTAGCCCTCGCGCCGTGGCTCGCGACGCTGCCGCCGGAGGCGCGCTGCCTCTTCCCCTCCACGAAGGGCGGCGGGCCACTCACGGAACGGGCGCTCGGCTACCTCGTCGCCCGCTATGCGGCCCTGGCGCAGGTCAAGGACGTCAGCCCGCACGATCTCCGGCACCGCTTCGGCTACCGCATGGCCAAGACCGTGCCGCTCCACCGGCTGGCCCAAATCATGGGCCACGATTCGCTCGACACGACCCTCATCTATGTCGGGGGGACGAAGCAGGATCTCCAGCGGGCGGTCGAAGAGATTGCCTGGGCCTGATCGCCACGAACCCCGCGCGTGCTAGCGTACGTTTCCGTTCCACTGCTACTCACGGGCCAGTTACGGTAGCTGTCACCAGCCGCAAACTGGCCCCGGAAAGAGTACCGTTTCGGCTGCTGGCCGCGGCACTCGCGCCCAATTTGGCGTGGCATCCCCTCAATATCCGGGTTTGGCGGGTCACTCCCACCCGCCAAGGGCCGACACTGCCCCTTCTCGGCACTTTCAGCGGCGGCGGCTTGGCCTGCATGCTGACAAGCCGTGCAAGAGCAGCGCGGGTACGGACGGTACCTTGCGGCCGGTGACAGCTACCGTAACTCAGGGCCTAGTTCCCCGTCGCTTCCATGACTACCAGCACGTTTGCCGAGGCCGCCCCGCCCGCCGCCAGCCGCCGCTGCAGGGCCGCGAAGCCGGCTGGCGTCTGCTCTGCGGTGAACGGGAGCACACCTCGCCACATGATCCCTTACACATACAGCGTGTTGAAAAAGGGCGTGAGGCCGAGCCTTGACCTGGATTTCCTGCCCGCAGCGCCGCCAGGGAGGCCGTTTGGGCGGTGTTTCCGCCCTCTGCACCATCGCTCGCAGTGGCGAACGGGTTTTTTCAACACGCTGCATATCTGCACCGACGCTGGCAGAACTTCGGGCGGACGTTTGGCGTTGTGGCGCGACTCTCAGGCCGAAAAGGGCTGGTTTTCCTGCCACGGTGATGATCCATATGTGTAAGGCATGTCGAGTCTCCCGCAAAGTTGGTGCTTCAGGTTGCGATGTAGGGATGACACCCGCAGAAATAGCCATTTACCTGCCCGACGGCGCATATTTCCGACCGTTTCCGGTCCTTGTTCCCCACCTTTCGGGCGCTATTCCGTCGAAGCACCAACTTTGCGGGAGACCCGGCATGTCATGGCGAGGTGTGAACGGGAGGGTCGGCTTACCGGCCCGCGTGCGCCACGCGGCTGTGAACGTATCGGCCGCGATGTCGATGCCAACGTAGAGTTGATACGCGACGGTCCCCTCTTCCATCTATCCCTCCGTCTGCGCGATCGTGGCGACTGGCGTTCCCGGGACGACGCTGGCCTGCGCTCGTGATGCGTGGTCGGGGCCACTCGATACGGTCCAGGCTCGGGCCGTCCCACGATGGCGGGGGCCACTCTACTTATCGCGGTCACCGCCGCTGCCAGGACAGCGGCCTCACCGCCATCGCGGAACACCGCTAATATACGAGCCAGGACAGGTCATTTACGGCCGAGCACACGACAACTTCGCGGTCTCCTTCACGGTGTGCTCGGGGGCGCGGTGGAGTCGCGGATGACCAACTCGGGTTGCAGCAGGCGATCCGCTACTTGCAGCGGATCGCCGCGCCTTTCGAGGAGGTCGATGAGGACTTCCGTGGCCCTGCGGCCCATCTCGGCGATCGGTTGCCGCACCGTCGTGAGCGACGGCACCATGTAACCCGCCATGGCGACATCGTCAAACCCCACGACCGACAGCTCGTCAGGTACGTGCACCCCTCGTCGCCAGGCGGCATGGATCGCCCCGAGCGCCATCTGGTCATTCGCGGCCAGGATAGCGGTCGGCGGTGTGGGCAGTGCCAGGATTTGCGCGGTGGCCAGCTGACCACCCTCGTAGTACCCCGCCTCCGTCGCCTGTATGTAGCCCGGCACTCGCGGCAGGCCCGCCTCCTGGACGAAGTCGTTGAATGCCGCCCGGCGGTCGCGCATCGCCTCATGTCTCGAGTCGTAGATGAGCCCGAGCCGACGGTGGCCGAGCTCGTGGAGGTGGCGCAAGGCCATAGAGACGCCCCGGCGTATGTCCACGTCCACCGAGAAGGAGGGAAGGCCGGCGATGTTGGCGATAGCGGTGATCGAGCCACGGTGACGCTGGGCTACGCCGGGGAAGGGCGCGTAGCCCACCAGTTGAAAGCCGCAGACAAGCATGCCGTCGACGAAGCGATCGGCGATGCTTTCGCCGGCTGTCGGTTGCCCCGCGGTGGAGAGTCCCATGCCGCTCAGCGTGAGCAAAGTGTGGTAGCCCCGCTCGCGGGCGACCACATCCACGGCGTGGACCACCTCGTCGGTGATGGGGTCGGTAATCGTCGTGACCATCACCCCCAAGGTGCGGCTGCGGCCAGTCCGGAGACGCTGGGCGAAGAGATTAGGGAGGTAACCTAACTCGGCGCTCGCGACGAGGATGCGTTGGCGCGCCTCTTCACCGATCGGGAGCGCCGTCGGTCGACTATTCAAGACCATTGACGCGGTTGTCACCGATACCATCGCTGCCCGGGCGACATCCTTGATCGTGACATGCGCTCGACTCGGCCCTTTCTCGGAAGCATGCGCTTCGCCCATCAGTTACTGTCCTTACTTCGCGACCGAGCGACGATGTACGGGAATTGCTCCGGAATGCGGACGAGGATGCCGCATCAAACACCCCCGCAGTTAGACCCATGAGCGCGCGGGGGAAGGACCCTTCTGTAATGTGCGTGAAATCCCATCCAGAACAGGTCTGACGGGGCGCAATTGGGTGATAGTAAGGCTTGGAACACCCCCTACCTGCCCCTCTCCACCCGGTATCCCGCACTTCGCCGATCCACCCAGTCCGGATCTCGCTCTTGGCGGAAGGGCCGGGAAACGGCAGCAATCCCGGTCAGCGCTCGGGAGTGTCCCTGATCCTCGCGATCTCTTGCTCACCGAGGCAATCGGCGAACGGTGGGAGTTCCGGGGCGAGGGCACGCGCCCGGGCGTAGTAGCCCTCGGCCACTGTCCGCTCACCGCGGAAGGCGAACTCCAGGGCGAGGAAATACGAAGCCGCCGGTTCGTCGGGGGCGAGGGCGAGGGCGCGACGGAAGGCGGCCTCGGCGTCCTCGCCGAGCCCCAGCTCGAAGTAGCAGCGCCCGAGGGCGAGGTGTGCGGGGACGTCGCGGGGCCACTTGTGCAGCACGCGGAGCTGGCGGCGCACCTCGCGCACGCTGGCCAGATCCGCCGCGACCGACTCGTCCGTCGCCGTGCTCATCGCCCGCTCGAGTTCGCGCTGGGCCCAGTTCCAGCGGTGTGCCTCGACCATGCGCAGCCCCCGCTCGTGGTGGGATTCGCAGGACCTGGGTAATGGATTGGTAGGGCACTCTACAACAATCGTCCCATCGAGCACGGGTGTCGCGACCGGGGCGAGCCTCGGCGTCGGCTCGTTCCGCGAGGTAGCTCCAGCGGTCCCCACCCCGGGCGTGGCGTCGATGTCGCGGGAGCGCCAGAGCCAGAGGCCAAGTCGGCGAAGTGTTGGGCGGTGGAACACGACACAACCTCCCATTCCAGGTCCAGTGGCTCGCCTTACCCGCCATCTGCCCTCGGATGATCATTGGCGCAACTACCGGGCGCGGGCGAGCCGTCGGGCACTCGTTATTGACGCACCGCCGCCGGGGTTCCGCCGGCCACTGCCGTCCCCGGCCCCCGCGCGATTTCGCCGGTGCCGCTCGTGCCCTCCTTCGTGCGTACTAGCGTGCCGTGTGCGACAGGCGGACGCATCGCCCACCGACAGTGGGAATGGCCAATCCTGGGGCGTGCCAACCACCGGTCGTGCTCAACTCCCCGCCGCGAGGCGGACCGTCTCGCCGGTGCGCGCCGCGGCCATCGCGGCGTCGAAGATGAGCAGTCCGCGCCGCGCCTCCTCGGGGGTAACGGCGAGCGGTGCGGTGCCCGCGAGCGCAGCAGCGACGCTGCGATAGTAGGCCGGCCAGTCGCCGCGAACACCCTCGACAACCAGCTCCGCAGCGAGGCCATCGAAGTCGGTGGTAATGCGGGCGCGGTGGGCCGGGTCTTCGACTGCCGAGGCAATATCCCCCGCCAGCATCGCGCGCTCCTGCGGGTCGAGCCCGTTCTTGACCAGTGCCCCGTGCTCGCCCAAGACACGCCAGCGCGGCGTCTCGGCACGGACGAGATTGCCGACCTCGACACTGTAGAGGACCCCGTTCGCGAAACGGAGCAGCAGCCGGGCGTAGCTGCCGATCGTCGCGCCCCAGCCGCGATACTGGATATCGCAGGTGACCGACGCGACCGGGCCGGGAACCAGCTGTAGGGCCTGGTCGATCAGGTGTGCGCCCCAATCGAAGAGCACCCCACCGCCCGACCCGGCATCGCCGCGCCAGCCGCGCGGTGGCCGGTAACCGAGCACGGACGACTCGAAGAGGAACGGCGCGCCGAGCCACCCGGCGTCGAGGGCACGCCGGACGGTCAGGTAGTCACCATCCCAACGGCGGTTCTGGAAAACGCTCAACAGCACGCCATTCCGATCGCGCGCGGCGAGCATCGCATCCGCCTCGGCGGTGGTCAGGCACATCACCTTGTCCACGACGACATGTTTCCCGGCGTCCATCGCCCGGCAGGCGAGGTCCTTGTGCGTATCGTGCGGGGTCGCCACGACGATCAGGTCCACGTCGGCGTGCGCAAGCATCTCGTCGAGGGTGGCATAGGTGGCCACGCCATAATCGTCCTGCGCTTGCTGCCTGCGGCCGGGATCGCGGGTCCCGACCGCGACCAACTGGAGCTCCGGCACCAACCCGAGGAGATACGCGTGGAACCCACGCCCGGCGAACCCGTAGCCGACAAGGCCTACCTTAATCACTCGGCCCTCCCTCCATTATCGACCAGCCCACAGACAGCGTCCGCGCCACAGACTTGAACGAGTCCCGCCGCTACGCGATCGAGGGTCGACCGCCCCTGTCGTAGCATCGCCCCGTCGCCTCGATAGGGGGGCGCCGCCAGACTCGGCCTGGAAGGTCCGGCATGCCCCGGCGAGACCTGCCGGGCAACGAGCCACGTCGCGCGCTATCCGCCGCATCCGGGCGATCGGCCCGGTTCGCCGATGCCAAGCACTTCACGGCAATAGCGCACGCTCTCCTCGAACTGGCGCAGCTGCTGCGCCTTCAGCCGTTCCCCCAGGTCGCCGGTCGGCTGTCCGCGCACCCCGGCTGGCGCCATCAGTTGGTCGAGTGGCCCCGGCTGACCCCGCCGGACGAGCGCGAGGAACCGAGCGAAATCCGCCGCCGACATCGCCGGATACAGCCGCCAGTAATCCGACGCGGGGTCGAGATAGGCGAGGTGTTTCGGTGGCACGCCGGCGATGATCTCGAGGTCGACGGGCGCGTCCGGGGCCTGCTCCGCGAGGATCGCCAGAATCCGCCCGAGATCGACGTGGCCCTGGCCGACCGGCACCCACTGGACCAGCGCGCCGTCCTCAACGGCCCAGACACGGCTGTCCCGCACGTGGGTACTGAGGACGTATGGTGCCAGGATTTCGGCGCTGAGCACCGGATCCTCGCCACCATAAACCGGATTCCCGGTGTCGAGGCAGGCCCCCGCCACGTCGGGTCCCACCGCCTCGATCAGCGCCCGCAGTTCGCGCGCGAGCAAATCAACCCCCCCGTGGTTCTCGACCGCGAACTTGATCCCGAGCTCGCGCGCCACCGGTGCCGCAGCCCGGAGCGTGCGGACGCACTCCGCGAGGTGCTCTTGCCACGGGACCGGGCCGACGCGATCCTCCGCGCTGCCGAGCACACACCGGACGATCGGCGAGCCGACCATGTTGGCCGCGCGGGCCATGTCCCCGAGCTGCTGCTCGCCCGTGCCCAACGCCGGATTGAAGAGGCGAGCGTGACGATCGAAGCTCAGCATACCGAGTTCGATCGTCACGCCTAACGCCTCGGCCCGGTGCTTCAGCGCGCGCAGATAGCCCTCGTCAAGCGAAGCGAGATTGCCGCGCTCGGAGAAGTGCACATTCTCCAGACCGCTCCCCGCCGCGTACTCCAGGAACTGGAAAGCATCCCAGCCCTGCCAGCGCAGGCTGAACGTGTCGATCCCCAGTCGCATCGCCCCATCTCCTCGCTCATCGACGTTCAACCTGCCTACCGCCAGCGAGTGCGGTGCCCGGTGCCCGGTGCCACAATCACGGGATGACAGTTGGTCACCAGGCGCTATGAGGAGAAACTAGACTTCGTCCCAGATCGTGCGGATGTAGCGCGCCGTCTCAACCAGGGCTTGGCCCTGATCCGCGCCCAGGATTTTGCACTCCAGGGTCAGGTAGCCGTCATAGCCGATCCGCTTCAGGGCCGCCAGGCCAGGACGGAAGTCCAGGTGGCCCGCACCGGGCTGGTAGCGGTTACTATCGGCCAGGTGGACATAGGCCAAGCAATCCGCCACCTCCTCGATCGCCCGGCCCATGTCGGACTCCTCGATGTTCATGTGGAAGAAGTCGGCCATCAGCTTGATGCCCGGGCTGCCCACCGCGCGACAGATCTCCGCCGCTTGTCCCACGGTCCTGAGGAGATGGGTCTCGTAGCGGTTCAGCGGTTCCAGGATGACCGGTTTGCCCACCTCCTCCGCAACCGGCGCGATCTTGGACAGCCCCTCGATCAGGAGCTCGCGCTCCAGGTCGACCACCGTCTTCATCGGGCGCGCGCCGAAGGAGGGCGGCGGCGGGGGAGTAACTTCGGGCTGCACGCGTATCGGCACCACGATCGCCCCCACGGCGTCCAGTTCGGCCGCCTCTCGCAGCCCCTGGCTGATCTCCTCCACCGCGAGCTGCCGGGTCGCCGGGTCGGCCGCCAGCAACTGCGCACGCCGCCCATGGATCAGCAGCCTGATGCTGGTCTGCGCGAAGGCTTGCTTAATCTCCGGCACGCCCATCCCGCGCGTCATGGCCCCGAGCTGGACCCCCTGGTAGCCCCAGGACTCCAGATTGGCGAGCCGCTCTGCCAGCGTCTTCCCCGGGACGACCGACTCGCCGTCGAACCACTGTTCCATCGCTCCAAGCTTCAGCATCCCCCCGTGCCTCCCTACGTCGCCGTGAATCGAGCACGACGCGGCCAATCTTCCGCGCGCCGCATCGCTACTCGTCCACCGTCCAGTCGGCCAGGCCGGGAGGCAGCGGCGCGGGGCGTTCACAGGTGCTCTGGAGTTCGATGTGCCGGTTTTGTTCCGATGCTTCGTGCACGGCCGTGATGATGTCGACCACATGGAAAGCCATCGCGCCGGTCGCCCGGTGCGGGCGACCGGTGCGCGTCGCGACGGCCATATCGGCGACCCCCACCCCGCGACTGTTCGCGTTGTAACCGAACCGGCTCTCGACCGGGACAAGATCCGGGCTATCGGGCTTGCGCAGGAATAGTGGACCACCGAAGTTATTGGGATCGATGCAGCGGAGCGAGCCTTCGCTCCCGTAGATCTCGATGTGCGGCAAGCCGGTGTCATACGCGTCGTAGGTCATCACCATGGTGCAGACCGTGCCATTCGCGAAGTCGAGCACCCCCGCCGTATGGGTCGGGGCGTTGACCTTGGTGGGGGTACCACGATCGGCCCGCTCCGGCCAGGTGACACGCGCCGAGCCCGTCACACGGCGCACCGGGCCGAGCAGATTGACCAGCGCGTTGAGGTAGTACGGCCCGCGGTCAAAAAGCAGACCGCCGCCATACTCGAAGGAATCGGTCACATAAAAGCTGGTGTATCCCTCCGTCTGTCGCCGTGGGGCGCCGGGCGCCCGTCGGCCCAGCAGATGGGCGAATGCGCCGACCGGCTCGCCGATCGCGCCCTCGTCGATGAGCTGGCGCGCGGTCTGCCAGGCACCGCCGAAGAACGTATCGGGCGCGCCGCCGACCCGCAGCCCTTTCTCCTCGGCCAGGGCGAGCATCCGCTGGCCCTCCTCCCGGTGGACCGTCAGCGGCTTCTCGTTGTAGACGTGCTTGCCCGCTTCGAGGACGGCGAGCCCCACTGGCCCATGTACACGATGAGGAGTCAAATTGATGACGAGTTCGATCGATGGGTCGGCCAATAATTCCTCGACGCTGCATCCCGAGGGTACACCGTATTCCGCCGCCCGTGACTGGGCCGCCTCTCGGCGGGTGTCCGCTACCGCGACGACCTCGAACGCCTCGAAGAGTTGCGCATTCTGGAGGTAGATCCCGCTGATGGTGCCGGCACCGATGATGCCGACCTTCGTGGGGGGTGTAGCCAAGGTGCTGTTCCTTTCATAGTCGCGGATCGTCGGGAGAGGCGTCCATGCCCGCCCTCTCCGCCGCGCGACGGCCGTGAATCCACGGTGTGCTTGCATGGACCCGCCCGCCCAGACGCTGCCTTGGGTGCAGCCGGGCCCCAGGTTGAATCCACGCCGATGCCAAGCGCTATCTTTACGCCGCGGTTCTCCACGATGCGTACAAAACTTGTTTCCTTCCTGTAGATTCGTGCGGCGGCGGATAACTGGGCGTGCGCGGCTCCCGAATCGTGATGCTGGTCGCGGTCCTAGCGCATCAAGCGACGGTACAGCAGGAAACACAGCGTCAGTACGAGCGGGACGAGCTGCGCGACGGTGATCGCCTTGAACCGCGCCCAGAGCCGCCGCTTGACGACACCCTTTCGGTAGTGGTCCTCCGCGTAGAGGATGCCTCCGACCCACAGCAGGGCGAAGAGGATCAGGCCGAAGTTCCGCGCGGCGGCGAAGCCCCACGGGCCGAGCCCCAGCAGGACGTAGCCCTCCTGGAGCCACATCTGCGCGGCGGCGAAGTCCAGCAGCCCCAGAGCGGCGGTGAGCAGCCAAAGCGCGTAACAGATGATGTACGCGCGGACCGGCCGCTCCTGACGACTCATTCGGCACCCACCGCGCCCTTGAGGTCCAGCGCCTCCGAGAAATGGCAGGCCGCGAAGTGGTTCGGCTTCACCTCGCGCAGCGGCGGCGCATCGACTTTACAGACGTCCTGCGCATACTGGCACCGCGGGTGGAAGTGGCACCCCGTCGGCGGGTTCGCGGGACTCGGTGCCTCGCCTTGCAGGATGATCCGCTTCTTCTTCGCCTTGGGATCCGGGCGCGGCACCGCCGAGAGCAGCGCCTCGGTGTAGGGGTGCAGCGGATGGCGGTAGAGCTCCTTGGTCGATGCCGTCTCCACGATTTTCCCGACGTACATGACCGAGACGCGATTCGACACATTCTCGACCACGCTCAGGTCGTGCGCCACGAACAGGTAG
>JAABUM010002003.1_pt1 | contig 28715 bp, 48 predicted proteins | sample 5559161 | NCBI WGS metagenome assembly JAABUM01 (sample SAMN10711868, study PRJNA513369) | rock metagenome | isolation source: Antarctica rocks | place: Antarctica: Victoria Land, Siegfried Peak nord
TGCTGGAACTGATCGCTGACAGGGCTTTGGACCTAGGCAACCGGAAGCACATCTTGGGATTGGAGCCGTCGCGTCGGGCAGTGCAGATGGCGGAAGGCCGTCATGGCGATGCCATGGTCCCTGCTTCGATCAGAAAAGAGAACTACATATCACATCGCACTGGCGCGTGCGGAAGCACGCCGCCCACCTCTGTGACGACCTCTGTGAGCGGCCATACCAGCGGCCAGCGCAGCCGCACGCAGTCCAGCGCCGCAAGTGCCTCGGCGCTAGCAGAAGCGTCGTGGCCAGCGGCAGCGTCGCCGTCGTCAGCTGCTGCTTCTGCTATGCCGCCGCGCAGGCCCGCCAGCAGTGGCTCTGCTGCAAGCGACGACTCCTGTCCGGACGCAGAAGGGCAGCGTTGCCGTTGGCCATCATCCCAGCCAGCAAGTGGGCAGAGGTTGGGGCAAGGCAGGTGCCATGTGGGCGTCCTGGCATCTGCGTCCCACAAACGCGTGCAATCTATGATGAAAGCGTGCTCGAATTGTGCACTGCACTGCACTTAATATGCAGCGGCAATATGGAAGTGCCGTATTGCAGTTGGAACAGCTCTCGCTGAGGACACTGTCGACAGACTCGTACAGCCAGCGCGTCCTCAACAGCCTCGTCGACCGCCGCCGCCGTGAGGCGCCCCCGCTGCTTCGCCAGCGCCGCCTCCAGTCGCCCCGCCAGCGCATCTAGAAAGTCGCCGGCGCCGCCCAGGAACAGCCGCCGCAGCAGCTCCAGGTAGTCCGCCAGCCGCAGCTCCTCGAACAGGATCCTGGAAGCTCGCACAGTGACTGAGGTGAGACATCGTGGGCATTCTTGGTCCGTCCAAGGGCGCTGTAGCATCTCTCAGGGGCTCGCCCAGCCGCACCTCCTCGAACAGGATGCTGCAGCGCAGATGCTCACTTTCAGTGAAACAAGCATTCAGCACTCCAGCTGCACAGCGCCTGCGATATCAGGGTTTGATATTAGGGTTTGATATTAGGGTTAAAGTTAGGGCTCTCCCTGAATGGGCTTCGACAAGCAGGCAGCGCAAGGAGAATCTGGTACTGCCATTCCGATTTTCCATCGTCTGCACTGGCTCGCAGCAGGCGGCGCAATTCCCTGACACGCACCCCAGGCAGGCGCGGCTGACGCAGGCATGCTGCGCCGCGATCGGCGCCGAGACGACGGCGTGCACCACTGCGGTGGCAGGCGCCAGGGCCGCCTCGTCACATGCGGATTCGGGCGCATTCGACTCCTCCAGGCGCCGCGGCGGCTGCGGCGGCGGCATCTGCGCTGGGTCGCTGTGGGCTGTGCCACTGGGGCCGCCAAGGGTCGCCACCGCCGCGACGGTGGTGATCCTGCTGCCACCAACGCTGCCGCCGCCACCGCCAAATCCGCCAAGTCCGCCGCCAAAGCTGTCGTGGCTGCCGCCGCCTGGGCTGCCCGGGGCTGCGCTATCGTCAGCAAAGCGCAGCCGGCGCTTTGCGTCTGCCACCGGAGCTGCGTCCGCCGCTGGCGGCGCCTGCCCTGAGGGGTTCAGAGCCGGCGGCGAGCTCGGCACAGAGCCACTGAGGCCCAGCTGGCTGCCACTGGGATCCGCCGCTGCTGAGCCGCCCGCCGCGTCTGCTGCTGCACCTTCTGCCACTGACGAAACGCCAAGCGTTGGCATGCTGTCAGAGGCGGCCGCGGCGGCGGCGGCGCCGCCGCTGCCGCCCAGCGCTGCTGTCACGTTGGACAGGTGCGTTGCGAGCTGCTTTGGTGGTGCAAAGAGCCCACCTGTAAGGCATGAGACCATGTGGGTTTGTAATCGGGCACCGACCTGGTGCTGACCAGGCGGTTTGTGCATACGCAGAACTGCCGCTGCTCCAACATGTTGCAAATTACGCACACTTCACTCCTGGGAGGCGGCTGGAATACCCTACGAATAGCCCAGATCGCCAACCACGCACAGAGCAGAATGATTGCGCTGCACACATGCAGCTCGAGCGACAGGGGTTCACACCTGCAGCACTGAAAGCGTGCTCCAGGGCATCCACGTGAGCGTCCGCCAGAGCCGACGCCTGCTGCAGGAGCGCTGGCAGCCCCGCTGCGGCAGCCTGTGGCACATTTTATCGTTCGTTTCACTGGGGTTTACGGCTTAGGGTTTAGGGTTTAGGGCAGCATACCAGTGCGCATGTGGACAGTCCTGTCGTTAGGGTTTAGACATGCAGGCTGGTGACCTGCATTTGCGGCCGGGTGACTCTCTCGGCTGTGTTGCAATTCGGATAGCATATCTTGCAACCAAGCTGCCTGCTGGATCAAGGAGCTTGCCTGCTCCGCCACGCCTGTGGCCGCGCTGCCATTGCCGATGCCGCCGCCTGCCTGCCGCTCTGCGGCCAGCATGGCCTGCAGGTCTGCAGCAGCGGAGGAGGCGGTCGCAGCAAGCGCCGCGGACGCCTCGGCATGATCCGCTTGCGCCGCCACCATCACCACTGCCTCCTCCTCCCTGTCAAAATTAGGCCACCGGCAGATGAGAGTCTGCAATTGAACGCAGGGCCTGGATTTGGTCCAAAGGCCGCCAGCGGCAAATGCCGCGGCCGCCTTGGCAATGCTTCTGCCTGCGTGTGATAGTCATCTCCCTTGACAGCCTCACGGTCGTCACGTCGTCGGGCTTCATCATGAAACACATCCAGCATGGGTTGCTGTCAAGTTTTCTCAAACTGTGCCCTCATCAGTGCAAGCCATTGCTGCAGTGGCAGAAATGGCCAACAGCGATCTGAGAGGGGACCCTTAAACCCTACATACTGCACCTTTGCTCTGCCAGCTGCTGCGAGACGACCCTGGCTCGGGACTCCGCCACCGCGGCAGCCTGCAATTGCAGCAGGTCGCTTTTCTGCCGCCGCAGCGCCGCTGCCGTTGCGACTGCTTCCATGTCCCGCTCTCGCCTGCAGCACATGATTAGTATGTCAGAGAACACATTACCACATGATTAGTATGTCAGAGGACACATCACCACATGATTAGTATGTCAGAGGACACATAACCACAGCAGTCCACGAGGGGTGTCACATGCGCACAGCCATCGTGTTTGTCGCAGCTGCACCCATTTCACTGTCTGCATTCTCGGGACACCTGATGCGCAGCACGCATGGTTCCCAACAGCCAAGGAGGCAACATGTCGGACTGCTGTTGCGTGGCAGCTGCCATCAGGCCAGGTTTCGCCTTTCACCGCGCGGCCAGGGAGGCAGTGCGCCTGAGCGTTGCTGCGTCAGCTGCGGTTGCAGCCTTAGAGTCCCGCTGCCGCCGCAGCTCCGCGAGCATCTCGGATACCGCAGCCTCCCGCTCCGCCGCGGCCGCGCCGTGAATCCGCCGCACCTGTTGCGCGATGATGCTTGCGATGTCGAGCTTGCAACAACCGCAACAATGGCTGCCGCACCGGGGCATGCAGCAGAAGGCTGCACCGCCGTCAGGAAGGAAGCTCAAAATCCAGACGAGCACATGCTGCAGCTGCCACAGACACGAAACCAGGGTTCCAAAATCTGACCTGGTGGAGAGCGTGCGCCATGAAGGGCGTAGGATATGGCGCATCAGCACCGGCCGCTGCACCCGCCCACGGGTCGCTAGCGGCCACTGCGGCAGCTGCTGTGCGCTCCTCTGCCGCCGACGCCGCCAGCCGCGGCGCCAGGTTGGCGCACAGCTGTGGCTGCAGGCTCGCCAGCAGGCGCAGCTGCCGGCCGGCCCGTTCCAGCGGCCTGGCCACATGCCGCATGAATGCTGGCGCCTCCACCTGCATCGAGCCAGCGTGAATCTGACTTCGTCATGCCGATTCAGCACTGTTCACGCTGCACCTGACCGCATGGAAGCACGGTGGCAGAGTGGACGGGGCGAATACTGACCACAGTGCATCCTGCGTGCAACTCCAACCTACAAAGGCCAGGCTGACACGAACAACACGATCAGCAGTTCGTTGAAGCAGGAAGGGCATCCGGATGTGCTCTCTGGTTTGCCGCGCCTGTGGCGCTGCCGGCGATGCAGTGAAGACCCAAGTGCGCGCCGCCGCCAGCCACGGCCGCAGCGCCCCCAGGAACAGCCAGCGCGCCAGCGGCGCGTCGGCGGCGGAGGCCGTCTGCAGCGCACGCCACAGCCGCTCCAGGAGCTGCAGCCCCGACTCTGCAGCAGTGCATGTAGAATGCGTTGACTCAGCATACAGGTCGTCATTATACAACAGGGTCCGAGTCTCGTGCTCAAGCGTCCTAGGGACCACATCTGCTTCGGCGATGCTATTGTTTGATCGCGTTGTTGTGGCATGCCCAGAGCCAGATGCAGATGCGCGCGCAGGCGAGGGTGGCGCGTAAGGGCACAGCGGAGTGATCCGGGTCCAGGCACATCCCTGAGGACCACTGAGTTCGTTCCAGGCGCCGCACCTGAGACGTCGCCCTCGCACAGGCCGGCGAGCGCCTGCAGCTCCGCCCGCAGCCGCGTGCTGCGCACCGCCACCTGGATGCAGTATCGGTATCATATCAGATGACAAACACACACAGACATAAGGAATAAACACCATGCAAATGGACGCGGGCATGTCCTCGGCCCTTATGAAGGTTAGTTGTGTGTCTCAAATACCAGGATGGACGACTGTTTGGTTCGACATGACGATCACGATTGCACTGCCGCTTCCAGGTGTGCATCTCGACTCCTGCAACCTCTGTTTGAACATGGTGTCGCCACGTGCATCCCCACCTCCATCAGCGTGAGTTCTTGTCGTGAGTTCTTGGCGCTTGAGGCTGCGGGCGCCGCTGCCGCGCCCTCGCTCACAGAGGCGCTGCGAGCGGCAGCTGCAGAAGCAGGAAGCGCCTGCAGCGCGGCATCGTGCCTCCGCAGCACCTCGGCCAGAGCCGCGCCAAAGCCCTGCACACAGAAAGAGTGGTCGTTCATCAAAATCGCATCCAGGCGCCCAAGAGGCGCAGGCCACTTCATCTTTTCAAAACAAACTTCGGAATGGACTTCAGAATAGGCTCCGCGGGAAGAAAGACTCAGCAGGACGCTCCTGCAGAATGGCGTCTGCTTGCACATGGCCGCCGCCGGCTTCGCAGGCAACCGCAAAGCCGTCCAGCGCGATACGCAGGCGACCTGCCTCCGCCAGCCGCCGCAGCATTGCGGCGCACGCCGCCGGCAGCGGCTGCCCCCCATCGCCGGCGCCTGACAGCTGGCTGACCGCGGCGTGGACTCCCTAAGACATGAGCGAATGAGTGTGCGTCCATCAGTGCTGTCCGGCAACTCTCCACACGCATGCATCACCACACCTCTGTGGAACCCTCCTGCTGCATGCGGCTCATGCAGGCTTTGCCATTGGCTGCTGGCACTGCCCAGCATTCACGCACAATCTGATCGCACTCCCTGTCTCCTTGCCCATCTTGTTTTCCGACAGAACAAAATGGCAAGTGCACCTGGAGAGCGAGCAGCGCCGTCTGCGCCGGGCGGGCCTCCTCGACTTGCACCCTGAGCAGCGTCGCCGTGGCAGCCTCGCCCTCGCCCCCCTGCCGCAGCTGTGTTGGAGAGCTGCCGGGCGCGGCACAATCATGGCGCAGCGTTGACGCAGCCGACGGCTGGATCTTTGGCTGTCGCCTCGCCTTCGTTGGGCTGCTGCCGGCTGATGCCGGGGCGGCGCTGCTGCCATGGCGGCTTCCGAGGCTCGCTGGCCGCTCGCCGCGCCGCTGCGGCGTGCCAGGCGCCGCTGGTACCGCTTCCTCTGCTCTCTGCTGCTGCTCCGGTGCATGCTGCTGCGACCCGGGCGGGGCGTCATTTGCTGCGTCGCCGGCCGCGTCATCTAAACCCTTGCTGAAGCTGGTGCCGGCGCCTGGCTCTGAGGCCATGGCCGAGATCAGCTGCTGCGCCGGCTGCGGCGGCGCCGCCGCAGCGTTCCGCTGCAGGGAAGCTTCCTCTATGCTGCCCATGCTGCTGGCTTTGGCATCATTCTCGGTGCCGCTGCCGCAGGTTGTGCTGGCATCGCCGCCGTGCAGCGGCCAGCACGGCTCTGCGCTGGCTGCTGCCAGCTGCGCAGCCAGCGCTGCGGCGGCGCCGCGGCAGCCCGCCGGCCTGCTGCCGCCACCGGCTGCGGCGCTTGCGCTGCCGTGGCCGTGCTGCGAACCCCGCAGTGTGCCACCGGATCGTGTGAGGCCGAGGGTCTCCTCTGGCGCCGCCGACAGCCGGAAGGCGCGCCCCGGACCATCTGCATCTGCAAACGGGTCTGCAATCGCCGCGACTTCCCAGGGAAAGGCGCCTGCGCCTGCGGCTGCCGCCTCGCCCATCGCTACCGCTGCCGCGCTGCTGTCCTGGTGCCTGTCGATTGGTGCTTGTGCGGCCTGCTGAGCGCCGGTGGCCGCCGCCACCTGCGACTGCTGCTGAGCGGCAGGCGCCGCCGTTGACAGCAGGAAGACATCCGGCAGCTCGCTGCAGGCCCTGATCAGAGCTGCCGCCAGGCTGCGAGCACAATCGACAACGACATCTGCACCCTTCAAGTAATGTTTTTCAAGTAATGTTTTTTAAGTAATGTTTCTGTGTGTGTTATGTCACATGCATGCTGCGCTCACAGCAGTACAGGTTCCTTCAACAGCATGAGACTGTTGCATTTCCGATGGACTGTCGTGGCTGGGGTGCAAAAGCAACTGACCAGAACATGTGGGACTTGACACAATGGCATGCAGCACACTGCCAGCAGCCAATGCTGCACAGGCTCGCCTGTCGCCGCCAAACCCAGCGTCGGCAGGATTGAGGGCGCCGGCCGCGGCCGCGCCGGCCGCCATCTGGTAGCGCGCCATGACGTCCGGTGGCGGCCGCACACCGCCCTGCAAACACGAAGATCAATCAGAAATTGAAATTCTGTAGCGGATGGCGCCAGTCTATGTCTCAGCAGCAGCAGATCTCTCGAGGTGCCGATGCATACTCCCCCTGTTCTGACCCCACATCAGCGCCAGCGCCAGTCCATGACGAGCCGCCTGCGGCGCTGCATGCCTGGCAGATCTGCAGGAGTTCAGCGTCGTCACTGCATGGGATCTTCGCGTCAGAATTCTCGTCCGCACCCGCAGCTGCAGCAGCAGCGACACCAGCACTGCCACGTCAGGGTGGCGGGCGCCAGCTTTTGGGCTGCCGCCGCCGCCGCCGCCGCCGCACCCTGGTTCTCCAGGATGCGCGCCGCCGGCGAGCCGCCGCAGCACCGCCTGCAGATGGGCAGCATCGCCGCCGCGGCCACCGGCGACCAGGGACTCCAGCACCTGCAGAAATGCAGCACCACACGCGCCCATCCGGTGGTGCAGCTGAACAGGCTCTCGTGGCGCAATTGTCATTGCTTCTCAACATGTTGGATGCACAGACAGACTTGACGCTTCAAAAACAGATGAGCAAGTCAGCATCTTGCTGCACACCCGTGCACAGGCAGGACAGGCAGCCATTCCGCTGACTAATCCGCGCCACGCACCTGAGCAGCAGCCTGCTCGTTGTTTGCGATGCGGCCACCATCGTCCACCTCAGCAAACGGCTCCTGCAGTGGTAATTGAAACATGTATCACCAGCGTCTGAGCAACGCTGTCCACGCATCAACACCCATCGACCTGTCGTTCGTCTGCAGGCACGTGCCCTGTAAGCTTTCAATTCACCAGCATCCAGGCCGCACAAACGGCATCTCAGCATGTCGAGGTGTCCTTCAAGAGGGAAATGCTCGATTGCCCTGCACTACTTTTCTCAATCAGTCAAGCCTGCTCACCGGGTTCATGTCGAGGAGTATCTCAAAGGCATGCGCTTGGAGTGCCCGACACGTGTTCGCAGGCAGTGATGATCGCCCGTCGGCCTGCGAACCTGCAGTGCCATCCATGCCGTCACACTCGCTGCCTGCATGTACATGCGTGCGCATCACTGTTTCTGCCATGACGACCGTTCCCTGCTTAGGCACCTCGTGGGACAGGCATGATTGTCAGGCAATTACTTGACGCGCCTGCACATGCTGCAGTGGCACGCGCCACCGTGCACGCCAGGCGACGCACGAGAGCTGGCACGTCTGCAGTGGACACCGAGCTGTCTGCCGCCAGGAGCCGCTCTGCCTGCGACGTCTCGACCGATGGCAGAGCTGCGGCAGCCGGTGTGGCAGTGCATGCGGCATCTCGAGGTGCCCCGGCTCCGCTGGCTGATGCGTGCTGCATGCCGGCTGCAGCCACTGGGCCTTCAGATGGAGCAAGACGCCATCCGCCGGCAGCTCGGGAATCGTTGATGGATTCCACCAGCACCCGGCTGCCTGTGCACTGTCGTTCAGCCGGCCCCGTCCTTCGTCCTGCCAGGACAGCCGGGCAGGCCTGAGTTTGCTAGATCAGCCAGCAGTACCTGGAGCACATCGAATATGTGATGTTGCTGCGATTCAAGGCACCTGCGATTCGGATGACCAAGCTGCAACTGTTCGATCTTCAGGTGTCAAGTCTGTTCTCTCGTCTGCACCTGTTAGACACTATCTGCTCGGCGAGACGAAACCTCAAGCTTCATGGACACAAGGTACATGTGCTGCAGGGGCGGTCACCGGCAGAGTGGCACTGCGACCACTCGACTGCTTTGAGCAAGTTGAAATTGTGACCTTTTGTTTTATAAATTCATGCAAGTGGTGCTTGCGGTCTGTCAGCTGTGGTAAACGTCGATCAACACACGTATCTACATGTGTTGCTTCAGAATTTCTGGAGTCGCAGCGAAAGATGTGAGCAGTGGTTTTTGAGCCCCAGCGCAGTCCCCGCACAGGCCCCCGCTTCTTGCAGGAGTACGGGCGATGTGCAGCGGCAGAAAATGCAATTCACATGCTTGCAAATTGACGTTGCGCAGTCCTTAGAACGACACGTTATCATTGCGGTTGACGACCTGGTATCCGCCCGAGTTTGATGCCAGCAACAGACTTGCTGTAACAACGAGTTGCAGTCCCACGCACAAAAGGAGTGTTTGTCCTTGAGTCTGTTCGTTGAAGACTTTGACTGATATTTCCATTGACATTGACATCCAGCGGGTTGGTTCAGTACCTTGCCACACCGGTGCGGACCCTGGTCGCGCCACAACCCTACCAGCACTCCGAAGAGCAACAGCAAAGTATGCAGGTCCTATCAGCATCTCAAAGCGGCAGCGGAGCTGACGAGCCACCTCCACCACCTCCTGGCTCACCGCCGCTTGACCCGCCCCGGCCCGCAGCTGTTGCAAGGGAGTGGCGGGTGCCAGAGGCAGAGCCGGCAGCAGCATGGCCGGGGCCGCTGGTGCAGCTGCCGGACGACGCGCTGCTGGCGATATGCGCGCAACTGGACCCTGGATCCGTGGCAGCGCTGGGCGGCACCTGCCACAGGCTGCACACAGTCGCAGCGGCGCCGCACCTGTGGTGCGACTTCTGCGCCGCCCGCTGGCGCCGGCCCCTGCTGCACCTTGCCTCCACCGCAGGTGAAGGTACAGTAATTTCTTCATGTTCTGTGTCCTCGCAGCTGCTTGCCCGGTGTAAGCTGGTTTGGCAAGCTGCAGCGTGTTTGCCGACGGTTTTACACCGAGATGCTGGTGTCGAGGCAGGGTCCGCAAGGACGGCACGAGCCCCTGGATGGGCGCCGGGCTTGCAGCTGACACAGACCCGGCAGGCTCGCGCGACTGCTTACCAGCGCGCACCGGCGGTGGCAGCTGATTGTGGGGCAGCTGCCGCCCTCCAGCCTGGCGCCCGCCCCCCAGCGCAGGCGGCATTACAGGAGGGTTGGCAGGCACGGCAGCAGCCGCGGGGAGCGGCGCGCTCGGCGGCAGAGGTGGCGGTAGCATTCGGGCAATCGCTCCCCCCGCATGCCGGTCATGGCCTGCCAGCCGCGGCTGTGCCGGCAGAGGATGCAGCGCAGCGGGCAATCGAAGAGCTGCTGACCATGGGAACTGCGCAGCCGGCAGCCAACTCGACGCAGCCGCCGCCGCCGCTCCCGCACCAGCAGCTGCTGCCGCCTCAGCCTGGCGCGGGACCAGAACCGGCAACGCGGCCGGCGGCTCGCAGCCGCAAGCGGCGGCGGTCAGACGGCGACGCCGCCATACACCAGCCGCAAGACGCCGTGCCGGAAGCTGACGCGGCGCCGGCGCCGGCGCAGCCGCCACCTCAAACCTCACCAGGCGCCGAGGAGCGCCCAGCAAAGGTGCAGCGGCGGGCCTCGGCACCCGTAGCTGCCAGCGGCTCCCCCAAACGGGACTGGCAGCGCCTGTATGCGTCTGACAACGGCTGGGCCGCGCCGGCGTTCCGCTGCAACCGCCTGCCCTCCTCCTTTGAGGTGAGCTGAAGCTCGCACGTGACGCAAAGAGAGCGAAGCTCCTCAGATACTACACGCCTTATGTTTCCATGACGGTGCATCTCATTGTCCTGCTGCGATGGACTGCGCAGGATCTGCACCAGTGTTTGAGGGGTCTGCCACACGTGCAGTAACTGCCAATCAGCTGGCCTGTGATGTCAACGTCAGGAGGACAGCGAGTTCGTGTCGGCCATGGCGGTGGCGCCCGCTGCGGCTGCGGGCTTTGCCGATGTGGATACAGAGGACGTGGTGCTGCTGGCTACTTCTGGCAGCGTGGACGTGTATGACGCAGGTGCATATGTGAAGTAACAGATCATGCTCGAGACGCGAGTGCAGTTGTTGTCCGCCAGACAGCGGCCAGTTGTTTCCGGGGCATGTGCCCAGAACGATGATTGCCAGCTGTCGAATCGACCCAGGCTTGGCAGGCTTGCATGGAGGGGCTGAGCTTAGGGTTTAGGGTTTCTCGGCTTCGCCGCCTGTATTCCAGGCACGCACGGCTGGACTCGATGCCGACTGCGCGGCAGCAGCCTCGGCAGCCGGGACATTGTGTACAGTCTTGCAGCGGTGGGAGCGGGCCGCGTCGCAGTGGGCCGCTCGGACGGCGCTGTGCAGGTGACGTCTAGTATCACGGACCTTGATGAAGAGGAACACGGTCATGAGAAGTGGACTGAAGATCGAAACTGGGTTTGCAGTGGGCGTCTAAGCCGGGCTTGCGTGTCCGACGAACAGTGTGTGTCTTTCAGAACGGTTGCAGCCTCGACTTGGCCCTGCCCGGCACGCTTTTGTATGTTATTGCAGACGGTGCACAGTGAACCTGCGAAAGAAGCGGTGTCAAAGTGCCCACTGCCAAAGAAGCAGCTGTGTCTGTTGCAGGTGTTCACGCCGCAAGCGCTGCCACCCGATGCCAACCCTGTTGATGCCGACACTGATCGCAGCCGGCCACTGCGTGCGCCGGACATATGGTGCGCACTGCTGCATGCCGCATAGTGGGTTTTCCGACATGCGCCTGTCAGTAGCGGCCGCTGGGTGTGGGCGGCGCCCAAGAGCATGTAGCTGTTGAAAGCCACAGTGTGATGGGACGCAGCTGCGCAGCAGACGGAGCGCCGTTATGAAGCGCCATCATTAGGTTGCATGCCATAACCTATGCATCATGGCACTGCACGAGCCCGTTGGTGGACATGACAGCCTGTAGCGGCGGTTGACTGCTGGCGCTGCACAATGCGATGTTCTGGGTGAGTGGCCACTGCTTTAAAACCAACCAGCGCATTGACGTGTGTCGTGTATCAACGACTTCCAGGAGCCCGGTGGTGGACATGCGGGCGTGCGGCGGCGGCCGGCTGCTGGCGCTGCACGACGCAACGTTCTCGATGGACAGCGCGCCGCTGCTGCCGCAGCGCAATGTATTGCGGTCCATCGATCTGGACCGCCAGGTATCGTTTCACTAGGGTTTGCGGGTTTAGGGTTTAGAGTTTAGGGTTTGCGGGTGCCCTTCCGGAAAGAACACTGGCGGAGCTTTGTTCCAATCCAGAAATTTTCCCGTTGTTTGTGCTGTCCGCTAGGCGCTGCGGTCTTGGTTGCACGGGTGGCAGACACCTGGTACAAGGATGGAGATCCATGCTGCAGTAGTCCTGGCGTGTCCGAATTGAATAAGAAGCATCGGTTCCTGCACGCGCCACAGGCGGAGGTGAATGTTGGGATGGTGGCAACTTGGAGTCGTACCGAGCTGGTGGCCTGACGAGGCGAATGCAGCAGGATGTTTTGAGACAAGCAACCAATGAAAATGAGCATCTCCAATGCGCGCTGCAGTCAAAAATCGGGACGGTGGCGGACTTCTTGGTGCCGTGCGAGCTGGCGGCATTGACTTGGCAAATGCAGCAGCAGGAAGTTTGATATACAAGCACCCAATCCAGAAACTGGACACTTCGGCTGGCGCACTGCAGACTGAGATTGGGACGGTGGCCGACTTCATGGAGTCGTACGAGCTGGTGGCCTTTGACATGGCGGACGCCGGTGCCGGCGACAACGAAGTCATCGCCGGCGCTGTGCACGGCGGTGAGTTGCCTGCTTTCTGCTGACGGGTGCAGCCTTCCTGTTGTCTGGGATCGGGGCCGCCGCCTCGATGGGCGCTGCCTGGGTCGAGTCGACCCAAAAAGTTGACCACGTCTGTCAAAGCGCACATGGTATACCTGCGGGGTTCTGCGGGCGGTGCTTCTGCAGCGGCGTGCCCAGCCGCTGCTGCGCCGAGTCCACAGGGCTGGTACACTAATCCTCTGCAATTTCTCCGCTGTCAGGTTTCTGCGGGCGGTGCTTCTGCAGCGGCGTGCCCAGCCGCTGCTGCGCCGAGTCCACAGGGCTGGTACCCTGATCCTCTGCAACTTCTCCGCTGTCAGGGTTCTGCGGGCGGTGCTTCCGCAGCGGCGTGCCCAGCCTGTGCTGCCACAAGTCGACAGCGCACTCTGCGACACTGTGCGTCTTTGACGCGCGCGCCGCGCCCGCCGCCGTCGCCCGCTTCGGCACCCACCACAGGAGGTGGGTTCTTGTTTTCGTTTGCGCAGAGCGTCGCTGGTCAGCAAAGCGTTGTATCGTGAAGGGTTTTGGAATCAACAAACGCTCCTGTCTCGTGCTGTTCCATGCATGCCTCATTGTTCCTTTTTGGGCAAGAAGCAGGACTGCGATGTGGGAAGGGATTCGTTGAAATGTGGCAACTGAAAGCGCCACATCTTGTCTGCCTGCGCAGCCTGTACCCCAACATCCGGGTAGTGCGCCGGCACTACGTGTTCACCAGTCACGCCGGCGCGCCGCTGGCCGTCTGGGACCGCAGGTCTGAATCCGATCTTGCATTCCCCTTCGGCGATGCAAGCTGACAGGGCACAGCCGAAGTCGGCATAAACCGCCTCCACCTGTCAAATTGTGCAATCTCCCGTTCTGGACGGCAACCTGGCTCACAGCCTGCAAACAAAACGGCTTTGGAGGAGGTGTCCGACTGTCCCCACCACAGCGAAAGTCCGATCCCGGTGTACGGGAGGAGTACATGGGCCACCTCCCAGCTGCGCGTGTCTGCTGGCACACCTAATGTGGTGTGGCAAACCTAATGTGGCACACCTAATGTGGCACACCCGTATCACACAAACTAGCTTTCTGAGAACCTCGCGTGACCTGGTTTCCTGGCGCATGAGCTGCCGGGTCTACGAGGAGGAGTAACTGGGGCAATCTCCGCTGGCGCGACCAGATACCAATTTCAAAGGGAGCACTCCCACATATCATCACAAACCAAATGTTCGCGCCAAATGTGCAGGCGCATGAGCTGCCCGGTATACGAGGAGGAGTACTTGGGTAATTTCCCCGCGGCACGGCACTGCGCTTGGCTGCCCTTCCCGCCGCCGACGCGGCCGGCGGAGCACCAGGTCAGCTTGGACGAGCAAGATATGCAGACCTCAATCTTATGCCTGTTTCATTCAACAACTGATGTCCCCGAAACTCCTGACTGCCAGCTGGCCCGGTGTTCCACAGAGCAGGTCAGCAGTGGAACACATTTTTGGGACTGATCGAGGCAGAAGATTGAGGTTGAATTTCGGGCACATCAGTTGTTAAATGCAATCAACCAAACTCCATGCCGGGCTGCCCAGCCCTGCGCTTAAACACGCACCGCAGGAGCAGATGAGCTTGGTGCCGGAGTTCTGTGTGTTCCTTAATGCCGGCGCACTGCGGTCTAGGTTTCGATCCACCCACGACGGAGCGGCTGTTCATGGCAGGATCGCATGCAGCCTTTCAGCAGTATAGGCATTTATTATATTTTATTTTTTTGTGCCGCCTCCAACCCCTCCACCCCCTGAGCCTAGCGCCTTTGGCTGCAGGGCCTGTTCCTGGACACGGACGGGGACCGGCTGGTGGGCCGCGCCGAGAACGGCATGCTTTGGACTTGGGACCTCAGCCGCACGCTGGGCTGGCAGGGCGGCAGCGGCAGTACTGGCGGCGGCAGCGGCATAACTGGCGGCGGCAGCGGCGGCGGCGGCGGCGGCAACGGCGGTTTTGGAGCGGCCTGGGCGCTGCCAGGGGAGGGAATTGGCTGCTGGCTGTGCTCCGACAGCTGCGCAAGGCAGGTGAGAAGGCAGTGGGACTCGATTGCGGACCAGGTGCTGTGCTCTGTAAACTCCTTAACCTTGCTGCTTGAGGAGCTCCCACCTCCTGTCTGCCTGACAGACTGGGTGGCACAGATGCGGCGGCGCCGGCCGGCCTGTGAGCCGTGAAGAGCCGCCAGGCCGTCTGTGCGAGTTCTCGATGATGTTGGTTCCACTGCACTCCGAATGGAAATGGGAACACTGCTGGCGAGCGGTTGGCCTGCCAGGCCAACCAGTGGCGCCAGTGGCGCCGCTGGGGCAATGTCCTGCAACGCCACTCCGCCGCCGCTATGCCGGCAGGTGGCGCAGCGGCACACCAACACCATGTGCAGTCGCATCGCCTACCGCAAAGATATGCTGCACATTCAATGCTCGGTCGATGCGCCGCAGGGCGGCGGGCAGGTGGCGGGCTGGCCGGCGCCGCTGGGGGCGCTGCCCTGCGACACCAGCCTGCCGGTGACGGCGGTGCGCGGCGGCCCGGAAGCGCAGGTAGGTGTTGGACAAAGAGAAAAAGAGTAGGACAACACATTTTCGCTCTCTTACCTTGCTCTGTGAAAAAGAAATGGCGCCTATCTATGTTGCATGGGGTCGTTTCTCCTCTGGCGATAATGTGCGAGAAACCAAAGTCGAAAGTGGAAATCCTTATGAAGTGCTCTGGAACTTCTCATGCGGCTCTTCTGCCTGGCGACGCTGCCGCTCTTTCGGCCCGTGACCGTGCAGACCGCCGCCGGCATGAGGGACGGAATCCCCTGCCCGCACTGCAAGATCGGCGGCGGCCGGGTTGCGGACGCGGGGTGGCAGCTGGATGGCGACTGGCCGGGTGACTGCAGGGAACATCCTTATGAGGATGACAATAAGGACTGCGTCGTGGTGGCGTCGCTGGTGTGACGCGGGGGAAGCCGCCGATGCGGTAGATCGTGCACGATCTCGAATGCCCAGAAGTCGCAGAAACAATAACAGACCCTGCCGCCTTGTACATCATTGCCGCGATGAACTTCCCGGCTGCCTACAAGCGCTCACCCGGGACTTGCTGCACATCACTGTCAATCCTCTGTTTTTTGCGCAAATATCAACGGAAAGCGCAACTATAGATGATACACACAGTATCAGGTGATACGCGCCATGGCGTGCTGCATTCAGCTTGTGGAGCAGAACGCCCCCATGACGAAGCATGTTAGCGCTCACAGCGCCAGCGAGATCTGCAGCCGCGGCCACTGGTCCCGGGCTGTGAGCTGCAAACTGCAGTCCGATGACCACTGCCTGCAGCACGTTTGAGCAGACAACTGCCTCAGTGACTACTGCAGCTGCGTCCATGCACTGGGATCATGCTCCAGCTGTGCGGTCTGCACCACAGCCAAGCAAAGCGAAACGACATGTCCACGGCAAACGTGATGCCGCCAATGCGATGTCAGGATGGTGAGACAGGATGGATATCGCACTTTGCCGGGTGAAGATGACATGCATGACTACTGGCCACGATTGGGTCTCGAGACGCAAATGCGTGTGGAAGCTGGTCATGAAAATATTGGCGGTTTCACTTGATTCTTTTTTTGAGCGCTTAGACGTTGATATCTTCTGATGCGCAAGTTAACATAAGTGTTATAGTCCTTCGTGATGTTTTTCGCTCTGGTACAAATCGGTAATGTAGTAGTAAGTCGTTTTAGCCTCTCGTCATCTTATGGTTTTTTCACGGTGATAGCTGAGCTCGAGAATATTCAATTTTTCTTGCATATGACATGTTTAAGAGCACAGGATTATTTTGTTTGTTAAATTGGTGAAATGGTCTTTTTGGTAAAATCATCAAACTTAGAATGCACCTTACAGGCCATCATAGGCGGTGGCGACGACAGCGCGGCACTTGCTGCCCGCCAGGAGTACCACTCCCACCAGGCTGCAGCCTCCCAGGCGGAGCAGCTTCATCAGTTCTGCATGCATCCCAGCCATTGCCGGAAGGTCGGGTAGCTCAATCATCCCAATATTTAATTAAATTTAATTAAATGATGCCACTTTAAAGTGGCATTACAGACCCGCCGGCTGGTGCACACCAGCGGCTCGGAGCACCCACCTGACCGAAGCAGGGCTGCAATCTATGTGCAAAAACATGCGCAACTATGCCGTGACCTTGAGCCTCGCAGCGGCGGCAGGTCGCCAGCCTGAGGGCCTCACTGACGGGCGCCGTCACATCAAATTGCTAATCCAGGGCCTCCAGATCCAGCCAGCCGCCGGGCAGCTGGCAGTTCCAACCGCGCACGGGAACGCTCCAATGCCGCCGTCTTACGCCGCGGTGAAATCTTGCACCACCGGCGTGACTGCCGTTTCTGCACATGGAATGTGACATACATATATAGACGGGCGGAATAGCAGTTTTCAGCTCGAACCATGCTGTTTGACGACTCCGCTTACCTCGAGCACTGAGTAACTGCTTGGCCATGACACCTTCACTCATGCATCTTCGTCCGCGCGCATAGCCGCTCAGCAATGGTATGTCTCGCTCGCCTGGCTGCGTCAATTCGACCAGCCGCAGCAGGCTCATTCTCAGCAGCTGAATCTGCCAATAGGAACACATAGGGGCCATGAGTTCCTGTGTTGCGCCAGCACGCGGTGTCGAATCAGGCCTGTGGGTGTTCCTGCACTTGGCTGCAAAAGATCATTTCCGAGGCAGCTGCATGTCCCACGCGTGCACAAGTCGGCGCAGACTCACCACAAACCTTGCTGGCAGGTTGAAGTGCGTGACAATTGAGTTGCTTGGCAATTTGGCTGTGCGCGCAGGATCTGTGCGTCGAAAGGACACCTCGCAGCAGGAAGTATAATGCTATAAATGGAGCTGTCGGAGTTCTGACATCGACCTCCACCTCCGAGCTCGGGACCTGAGCCATGAGAGACTGATGAGGTTTATAACAGGTCAAGTCGGGTGACTGCATTGTCCAAATTATAAGTTTCGGATATTAATGCGGTCGATTTCGCCTGCCAAAAACGCAACAGAGACTTCGCCTAAACGATGCTACTTACTGTGAAGCAGCGCTGCCACTAACGAGATATTGATGACTCCACCTCTATGAAGGGCTCCGGGATCAAACAAACCACGCCGCGCTGATAGTTCTCAAGCTCAATAGAATGGCAGTTCGACGTTGCTGACTTGAAGAATGGATGCGTCGACAACCGGGCGCATGGCGGCGGCACTCAGTCATCCAGCCAGCTTTCTACCAGCACATCGCAAACGATGTGCATGCATGACCCCTGCAGGTCGAGAATCAAGCTGCAGCGGACTTGCGCTTGCCTCTGCCGCGCGCTTTGCCGCCCTTGGCTGATTGGAGGGCCGCATGCGCGACGGGCGCCGCGGCTGTCGCCGGCGCCACCAGCGTCGCTGGCATCGACTCGTAGTCACTGCAAGACACGGACGATCGGCTGGTGTCAGAGACACAACACGTTTCACAGATGCAGGAGCGGCGTGGTAGACGCCGGCGCCTCAAGCGTCGCCGGCATCATGATTGCTCTGGCGCAATGAGCAGAGGTGACAGGGATGCCCAAGACCGAGGGCGCCTAGACTGGCGTCTGAGTTGCAAGGCTGCTCTTGATGGCTAGGGCGAGCTGCCGCATTGCATTTTGCCGACCCTGGCGCGGCTGACATTGCCAATGCTGACCTGTCATCCGGAGGGGCGGCCAGGACAAACTGCCCTCCGGATGCTGTCCGAAAAGCTCGATCATGCTCAAGGTTGTCCACGAGGATGTCCAAACAATTGCAGGACGTGTCGTTCACCCGTTTCCAGCTGCATCTTTGTAGTCCCCTCCCTTTGGGTCCCCGTCCGAGTCCCCTCCATTACCGATGTTCAAATGTCTGACAACAATTGGAGATGAAATCGCCATATGAATGACCCTCACCTGTAGTCGTCCTCGTCGTCGTAGTCCCCCGCCTCGGGGTCGGCGCTGAAGTCCTCCCCGTGCGAGGCGACCAGCGGCGTCGTCCCAAAGTCGGCGCCGGCCGCCAGACCCGCCAGGAAGGGCAGGAACGGCTTCTCCGCCTGATACAGGCACCTGCACGGGTAAAGGCGGCGCGTCAAAGGGGCGTCTCTCCATGTGGCTGTCTGCTTGCTGACAGGTTCGGCACCACCGCCGGGCCCGCCGGGTCGGGCAGGAGCGCCTGCTTCGCCACGCACAGGCTCCTGCAGGGGAATCGAGGATGTTCACAATTGGCATTTTTACCACCCAGCGGGTCCCGAGCTGGACGAAACCCAGCGGCCGCCGCCAGGAAGGGCAGCAAAGGCTTCTCTGCCTTGTATAGGGCACCTGTATGGGGACAGTGGAGGAATGATTGTGCATTTCTGCGACCAGGGTTGAAATCGGGGGAAACAGATCGCACAAGTGCACAATCACGCGCTGTACTGACACACCCGAACGTGTATGGTGACGACACACCGGTTCAGTGGTAGCTCAGCATCTGTGACTCGTGCGGCAAGACGGTCTGTGGCTGTGTTGCCTTCTGCCTGGCAGGCTCCATTCTTGCACCAGGCGAACGGGCAGCCTGCCCGTTTGGGCAGCGCCACCGCTTCGGATCCACGTTTTCGTTTTTGCCGAATGACATCAGAAGGATTCCTGGAAACGCTCACCCGATGGACTTGGCGTAGCTGGTGACGCCGGCCCACTGCTTGTCCTTGCGCAGCGCCGCCGCGTTGCCGACGACCAGCAGGCTGCTGCGGGCGCGCGACAGGCCCACGTTGATGCGCCGCACGTCGGCCACGAAGCCGATGCTGCCCTTGCGCTTGGATCGCACCGTGGTGAAGATGCAGATCTCCTTTTCGCGCCCCTGCGCAGGTGAACCAGCAACTTGTCGGAGCGTTCGTGTGCAGACTGAGCAGTACTGGTGAAGATGCACATCGCCCCCTCCCACCCCTGCGCAGGTCTACCAGCGGATCGATTTGGTTGGAGGGGTTCCGAGGTCAGCGTGGCTGCAGTACCGCTGGAGTGCGGAGTTTCATCTGCCGCCCCTAAACTGCTGGAGGGGCGGGCACGTGAAGATCAAGGGGATAACGTCGGCAGGCCCCTGCCGCGGGCCTCGATGCTGCCATGATGCTGAAAGGCGGAACTGAGGGGGCTTGCAGGTGCGGCGTTGTCGAGGCGCTGCCGCAGAGGCGCCCTAAACCCTAAGCCCTAAGGCGCTGCCGCAGAGGCGCTTGTAGGGCTGGCGGGCTGTTCGAAGGCCGGAAGAGGGGCATGGCAGAAGGGCAGAACTCGGTTCGGACTTTGGCAATTGGCAACTGGCAATTGGCAGTTGGCAATTGGCAATTGGCAATTGGAAGTTTGCAATTGGCAGTTGGCAGTTGGCAATTGGCAATTGGCAAACCTGGAAGCCGTCGATGGTGTTGATGTCCACATGCCGCGCCATGTCGCCCAGAGCCTCCTTGAACTTTGCCCTCAGCAGGTCCACCTACAGGCCAGGAAATTAGGGTTTAGGGTTTAGGGCTTAATTCACAGTGATGTTGTTCCATAGCGCTCTGTAGCTGTTTTGTTGACGTAGCGAAACCACACATGTCACCCAGCGCCTCCCTGCAGTAGGCTTGCAGCACATCCACGCTTGCAGCACAGGCGGTGTTTTGAAAACCACGAGTTTGATGACAAGTGTCGACGCAGCGGTAGCTTGAGTTACGGCGGAAGAATCCCGCGACAGGTGCCCCAAGCGTACCTGCGCCTTGTAGGGGGAGATGACAGCGATGGCGGGGCGGGAGCGCAGCGCTGGGTCCGCACTGGTCAGCTCCTTGAACAGGCACAGAACCATCTCCGCCTCCACCCGGTTGACCAACGACGTGCCCACCGACGCCTCCTTGCCTGTAGATACGAGTTTTACAATGCTGCATGAAACTCGAGCGTTTGCTGTAAAGAAACGCGTCTCAACAGGCATGTGCCCGCCGAGCAAGCGCCGCCTGTGCACTGACGCAGCTCCCTCCTGCGCCTCTGAGTGCGCACCCATAACATTGACGAAGGCGAGGGGGCCGAGACAGGAGACAGGCGTGCCAGGGCTTCTGTAAGGACACCCGGGATTTTCGTACTTCATGAGTGCTCACAGTTTGGGTCGCGCACCCGCGACGTTGAAGAAGGCGAAGGGGCCGAGGCAAGAGGCGGCGTGCCACGACATCTCACCGAATGACTGGCGCTCTTTCGTGCATACTTCATGTGTTTCGCGGCTTGCATAGCCAGTCAAATGTGCACTTTAAATCAAGGAAAAATTGCGGATTGGAGGCGCAGTTGCCCTTGTGTTGCGGTGCACCTGACACGTCGAAGAAGGCGAAGGGGCCGAGGCAGGAGGCGGCGTGCCAGGGCGCCGCCGTTTTTTCTGCCATGTCGGGCGCGTCCGCCAGCTTGCCGCCGTAAAAAGCGCGTGAGATGAAGCCGCAGATGAGCGGGTGCATCCGGTACTGCGTGTCCAGCATCTGCGGAGGCAGAACTGTCAAATCCAACGCAGTCTTGAAGCAGCTGTGGAGCAGCTGTGAAGCAGTTTCGGAGGACCACGCGTGCTCCCTAAACCCTAAAGAGGCTCCCGAATTCAAGGCGAAGCCAGATGTTCAGCATCTGCGGAGGGCACAGGGCCGCACACTCATTGATGTTTCGACCCTCTCACAAGGCAGACTGCATGGAAAGGCGGCGAGCTCTGCTCTGCTGAGCCATGCACGATCAGCGACTCGGACTAAGGCTCGTCTTAGCCAAGCACATGTGCCCAGTGATGTGTTATTTGACGCAAGTGCCTGCACCAAAGGCGAGTGCTGCTGCACACCTGCACGGGGTGGCCAGCGGCCTGCAGCCGCTGGAAGAGCGAGACGTGCGACTCCTTTCACTCCCGAGCAGAATCTGCTGCAGTGGTTCCGTCGCATGGGTCATTACCTGCACCGGATGGCCGGCGGCCTGCAGCCGCTGGAAGAGGGAGACGTCGTAACCGTACTCCAACGCCTCCTTGGAGATGACCGTCGCCGGCAGCTGGTTGGGGTCCCCCACCAAGAACACCTGGGCGCAGAGGCGCAGCGCGGTTTCAACGAAGGTAGCCTTGCGCTCGAACGAGTGCCTGACCCGCTGCACGCGCCTTCTCCCTGCAGTCGCGGCAGCTGAAGCCAGGCGGTCCGACAGTCGCAGGACGGTGTGCACAGCGATGCCCCAGCAAAAGCACAGGTGCGCCTTCTCGCCGAGACAGGCAGTCGCCCCCCGGCGCCGGCATGTTTGGCGCCCGGCGCCAGCGGGACGGCACTGCCAGGTCTCACGCTGCCGCTTCTTCTGTTTCGATGTAGAGGCAAAGTTCTGATGCTCCAGCATGCGTGGGACCAGGGTGCAGGGCTCCACCGTCTGCGCCGCCATCCGCTTCACTGTCGTCAACTGTTATGGGTTTCGGCCTTCGAACTACCGAAGAACGCCCACCTGCTTGATGCCCAGGGTGAGGGGTATAAGGATGCTGGGCTCCACCGCCTGCGCCGCCGCTTCACTGTCGTCAACTGTTATGGGTTTCGGCCTTCGAATTACCGAAGAATGCCCACCTGCTTGATGCCCAGGGTCAGGGGTATAAGGATGCTGGGCTCCACCGCCTGCGCCGCCTCGTCAACGACCAGCGCGTCGATCGGCCGCGCCATGCGCGCAAAGACGCCGCTGCCCGCGAAACTCAGCGTGGAGCAGATGATGTCTGCCTCGTCCAGGATCTCCGTCTGGATGCGCTCCCGCTCCGCCTTCTCCGCCCTCGGCTCTGCATCCTGAAATCAGCAACAAGGGTAGTGAAAGCGACACGGGATCCATTGGCTTGCCGCTGCCCCCCAAACTTAGCGTGGAGCAGATGATGTTTGCCGAGTCCAGGGTCTCGGTCTAAATGCGCTCCTGCTCCGCTTTCTCAGCCCTCAGCTGTGCGTCCTGAAGGTGAAAGGAGAACACCGATATTAGCATCCATGCTTTATGTATACGATTTGTGGTTGCACGCGAAAGCTCAGCGTGGAGCAAATGATGTCTGCCTTGTCCAGGATCTCCGTCTGGATGCGCTCCCGCTCCGCCTTTTCTGCCCTCGGCTCCGCATCCTGGATTCGGAATATTTTTTCCAATTTTTTTTAGTGTCCTCTGATGTATGTTGAAAGTGTTGCCGGCAGATCATTCAGCATGGAGCAGCATGATGTCCGCCTCGTCCAGCACTCCGAACTGAGCCTAATCCTGAGAAGCAGCAAGATAAAACTTTCTAGACAACTATGAAGGGCCCTCAACAACCATTTATAACCCTCAACAACAAAGAGTTGACGCATTGCTGCTTGATGCCCCTTAGGCGCCAGCGCCAGGAAAAGTGAAAACGAGGACGCAGGGGGCCCGCCCATGCACCCTTTGCATTCCGGCATTGGAGGCGGTGCGCCAACCAGAGGTGAGATGCGTGCACAATTGAGCACGACTGGTGTCCAGATCGAAGGACGGAGCGGCTGTCTCCTCGTGCTGGCCCGCCCCACCGTCGAGCGACACGGTTTTCGAATTGCTTCTGCCGGCGTTCTAAGACTGGGGTTCGGCGCACGAAGAGGGCATACCTCGTTCTTCTTCATGCGCTGGGCCACCCAGGCGTTGAGGGAAACAGACTCCACGGAGTGATGCACGCTGACGCCAACGCGCACAATCATGGGCGTCCACAGCCGCCCGCGCCCGTTCAGCAGCCCGGTGCGCAGCAGGCGGATGGTGATCTCATCCAGCGCGCCGTTGCTGGGGGCGCACACCAGCAGGTGCGGCTTGCCCTGCGCAGCGGAGAAGCGAGGTGAGGCGGCGCCGCACGAACAAAACTTTGGTGTTTGGTGCTTCAGTCGGAGAGTTCGCCCAGCGCGCAGTTGCCGGGCGCGCACAGCAGCAGGTGCGGCTTGCCCTGCAGCAGACGCGAGATGGGAGAGCGAGCTTCTTTCATTTGAGATCATCCTGCAGTTGTCAGCGCGCCAATGCTGAGCACACCCTGAGGCTTGTCCCGAGGGCCGGTGCTGTCGAATTTCCAGCCTGCTCCTCGGCAGCAGGCGATGAGAGAGTGCAAACACACACACCTGTGTTGCGGAGCCGACTCGCTGCGGCGGCGCGGCGGGCCGCATGCCAAAGAGCGGATCCTCCAGCGCGCCGGTGCTGCTGTCGACGGTGGCGATCGTCAGGTTCCTGCGAGCAGCAGGCGGCTCGGCGCTTGTGGCTTCCAGTCGAAATGGCGTTGCCAAACAACTCGCAGGCGTGAAGACACCGAGTGGCCTTTGTGGCGAAGTGGCTGCTGCATCGGGTCTAGCACAATCTTCTGCTGAACATGCTCTGCAGCCTGCCCAAGTGGCAAGCACCTGCCCGATAGTGCAGCGGGACAGCGTTTGAATCTGCCGCTGATCCGCACGTACCAGAGCAATGCCAAAGCAGGTCCCTCAAGTAGAGACCTTTTCCCCAGCTCTCTATATATCAGGGCCATGATACAGCCAAAAAGCACCTGAAATTGTCGCCACTGCGCACCATCCACGGCGAGGCCCGCGCAAAGAGCGCGCGCCGCGAAGGCGCCGCCACGCCGCCGCCCGCGGGCGCCGCCACCCGCAGCAGCTGCGGGCTGTCCGCCGGCACCGCGTTGGCCAGCACGCTGAGCAGCCCCAGGATCGTCTTCGTCTTGCCCGTGCCTGCACCAGCGTGGGATGAAACAGCCGTGAGCTGGTGCAAGAGGTCTCCGGCCCGTGCAGGACAGGCTGTGGTGCAGCAGTGCCAGCTGTTCAGTGACCCTGTGGCTCCGTAAGTCATGCTTAAGCGTCATTTGGTCACGCTCTTGGACATGCACTGGACTGCTCACGGGCCATGGGGACTGCTTCGCAAAGGGTTTAGGGTTTAGTCAGAAGACACACCAGGGGGCCCCTGCACCAGCACCAGCCGCGCGTTGGTCTCCATGCTGGCAGTGATGGCGGCGCGCTGACTGTCGTTGAATTCGGCCTCCAGAACGGCCTGCAGCGCCGGCGGCACCGCCTGCTTCTTCCGCACCGCCGCCGTCGGCGCCTGCGGCATTGACTGGCTGTTGTGGGCTGAGAGGGGACAACTTTGTCTGAAAGCTTTACAAAGCTTTCTGAAAGCTTTACAAAGCTTTCAAGGAAGGACAAGAGTTGCTGCGAGTCGGTTGACATGTATTGCCTCTTATTGCTGTTGGCCTCCGCCTCCAAGGCAGCCTGCAGCGCCGGCAGCACCGCTTCTCTTGGACCGCCGTCGTCGGCGCCTGCGGGTGTGTGACGCCTCTGAGTCGTGCACTTGCCCCCTGGCTGCTGAGGAAGGTGCGCAGCCCGGTCTGCTCGGATCGCATTCGGTGCAGGTCCTTAGGGTTTAGGGTTTCCAAACCCTAAACCCAAGCTACAGGCCCATATTGGAACCGCGCACATGGCCGGTGAGGATGGTGCGCAGGACGGGGACGCGCCCGTTGCGCTGAGTCGCAAATGAAACGATTGACTAACCTTCTAGACACCTGTGACTAAGGATGGTGCGCAGGACGTGGACGTGCTGAGTGCGGTGCAGCGCCGCCCACATGCTAGTACGGGAATAACCGTACAGTCGTCAATCGGCTTTTCACTTACAGTTACAAATTGATTGTGCACCTGGCCGCTGAGGGTGGTGCGCAGCACGAGGCCGCGTTCCGCACGGTGCAGCGCCGCCCACATGCTAGTACGCAATGACAGGGTCGCTAACACCTCTCTAACATGTATCGTTACATTCATCATGTGCTTGCGCACCTGGCCGCTGAGGATGGTGCGCAAAACGGGGACGCGCTCGGTCCGGTGCAGCGCCGCCCACTCCCGCGCGATGGTGGACATGCTCGCGATTGGCTGCGCGAACCACACCGTGCCCTCCAGCTGCAGCGCGTCCCGCACCTTCGCCATCCTGACAGGCGCCACACAGGAGTGAGACTCCAGAGGATCGTGCCCCTGCATGTGTTGGTAAGCAATGCTGAGCATCGGCTGCACGTGCCACGCCGTCCGGCGCCAGCGCAACCGGCGGAGAAGGCTTCAGGAAGGCCGGTCGGAGCCGGTGCCACTCCGGCAAATGCATACTGGTGAAAACGGGCTAAACCCTAAACCCTTTTGGCAGCAGCCCGGCGCTCGTTCTGTTCGAGGCACCCTTGCATCCAGATGTCTCAACCCTGCCAGCAGTCGATTCCTGCCAAAAACACGCGGCAAAGAAAGCGGAGAACAGGCGCACCTGTCCTGGCTGCCTTTCCGCGCGACCGCCGCCGCAAGGGACAGCCGTAGTAGGATGCCGTTTGGGCCTTCTCGGTGCCTCACCCACCCCAGCGCGTGTGCATGCTGGGCCGCATTTTCGTTCTGCAGACAGCAGAACCATGCAACAGCGGTCAGGGTCGGTGAGTGGGTTCTGGAATGTCGCAGAGGTCACGCGGCACCGCAGATTGCATGCACCATCCGGCCCAAGTACTCCGCCAAACCTCCGGGTGCATCAGTGACAGCTGCGCGCAGCCACTCTGTTGAAAAAGCCGCGGGAGTGCGCAATTCAATGCGGAACAGTTTGTTGAATTGGGTACACGACCTCCTTTCAATGCTGTGCTTTACCTCGGGGTGCAACAGCTGGACGCAGTCGTTGTCGGAAAGCCGTGGCAGGCAACCTCCTCGACATCTACAGACATCTACAAACTGTACTCCGTCTGGGATTGACTTTGCTTTTGGTTTTTGCACACCTTGGGGTTCATCAGCGAAACCTGCAAGCAGCTGCTGTCGGAGAAGCTGCCAGAGGAGGCGCCGTCCCACGGGGAATAGTGACCATCGCAAGGAATCCCCCGCTACTTTAGGGCTGTTTTCACACCTCCGGATTCATCAGCGAAAGCTGCACGCAGTCGTTGTCGGAGAAGCCGCGGGGGTGCCCCTGCTCCAGCGTTAGGTGCACGTCCGTGAACCCGTCCACCTGCGGCGGCGCTGGCAAAGCATGTCAGTCGCCATGTCAGTCGCCATGTCAGTGTGCAGAGCATGTCGGTGGCAATGCAGGCTGGCCTGAGGTGCGGTTTCACGCGCCCCAGTATGCAATGGCACGGCATCTCTGGGCGGCACGGCGCTACAGCTCTGCTTACAGGGTGTGCGGACTGTGATGAGACTTGGAGCAGCCGTCTGCCGATGCAAAACAGCACTCAGCAGGTCGCCTGGAGGGTCGGTTGGGCGGCACACGCCCGTGACGGCATTGGCCGCGGCCTGGGAGCGGCTGCCGCATGAGGGGTTGCTGTCAGGCTTTCAACAGGGTGTGAAGAAGCCGTGAACAAACCCAAAAACTAAAGATAAACACGACAATATCTTCTTTCTTGTTGCCTTCACGACGCCGCTAGGCGCGGCGGCCAGGCCGCGACTCACGCATATCGCAGCCGATTGTCAGCAAGGCCACACGGCAGATGGTCAGCAGATCGTCCGTTAGGAGTCCTTGTACAAGTACAAACTCGTCTAGCTATGCTTTTTTTTTCTGAATGAAGGTTTTCAGTTTCACTGAAACCCTGGATTTCAAGCAACCTAAAAAGTCCTACCTCCTCGACATGGCGTCGGGCGCGGATCGCGCGGCCAGCACCGGACCCCTCCTCTCAAGACGTGTCATCTCCGGCAAAAGCATCGGCTTGCAACTGAGCAAGAATTCGAAAGAATCGCACCTCTTCCGGTTTTTCATTGGGCGTACAGGGCACGGGGCCAGTCGCCTCCTCCAGGCCGCCCTCGCGCAGCAGCAGCGCCGCGCACTCGTCCAGCAGCAGTGGCCTGAACGCCGCCACATACTCCTGCAAGGGTTGTAACATTTAAAAGATGGTGTACGACCTCATCACAGGGGCCTGGCTGCACCGCGCACTCGTCCAGCAGCAGCAGCCGGAATGCCGTCATGTACTCCTGCAAGGGTCTTGCGGCAGGGTCCGACATTGCATTCGTAAGCCATAGCTGCTGCAACACTCGTCAGCCAGGCAGCATCTTTGGAGGAGGGCATGGTGGCGGCTCCACCGGGCGGCGGCGCCATGACGGCGGGCAGCTGCGCCATTGCTGTGGCGTAAGACTGTAGGGATTCTGAAGATGACGTCCAGACAGAATGATAGAATGGATGAACACCTCTGCGCTGGAAAAGGTCTGCGGCGGCCGCGTCAGCCGCTCGGCCGCATCGCCTGCCAGGCCTTTGGCGTCATACATCTCCCAGTAGTCCCATGACAGGACGCGCCGCTGCAGCAGTGCCACCGCCTCCTCGTCCATGCCACGGAATCGGGGCGCAAGGCCCCTCAGGCCGCGCTGTGGCCGGCGAGCAGCCCTCAAGGCCTGATCACGTGCTGCATTTCAGTGGAAGCGTTGTTGATCCCATCGCGCAAGCGGCGTGCGGCCTCAGCTCGCGCCATCTGTTGTGTTCCACTTTCGATGTTGCAATGTAAGTTTGCGTGTTAGTGTGTCGAACTGTGTCAAAAAGCGCAGGTGAATGCTGCATGTGCTTAACGACATGGAAGCAGGAAGAGGCTGCTACTTCTCTTTCATGCAGGCTGGACCAATCGCGCAAGCGTGTTCATGATGGCATGCGTGATTCATGGTGCGTCCCACATGTCTATGGGATAGCAAAAAGTGCCAGCTTCATTCTGGGAACCTCTCCAAAAGACCATGTCGGTTGATTGCATTTGTGTGCAGCGCTGCTCACTGCCGAGTACTTCACCACGCGCTGCATTAGACGTCAACATCCGCATGTTGCACACGGTTCTACGTTGCGTTCGCGCATGTGAACTTGGTTCAAAACTTGGGCAGCCCACACTGTGCACGCTGACTGCCGGCGGCGGAGCGGCGCGATTGGAATGGCACTCCTGGGAGAGTTTGCGGGCGCTCACCGGACCACCAAGCGGCTGCTGGTCGCGCAGTACTGCTGCTACACCGCCGGCATCGGTGTGCACAAGCACATTCTGACGCATTACCGTGCTGCAGGGATCATGACTCAGCGGCAGACACGCAGCAGCTTACAGGCACCAAGAGCGTTGTGGCTACCCTAAACTCTAAACTCTGAGCCTTCCCTGGAGGCCCCGGTGATGCCTCTGCTAACCGCATCTGCTGATTGTGATGCTTGTGGCCGAGGCAGACACAATCCTGCGCCGGCGGCCGCTGCCTGTGCAGTCAATGAGGTGTCCCTTGCAGGCAGCTCGCACATGCTGTCTCGAAAATATTGTCAACAAGTACATAGTTTTTAAAATTTATACCTGTTTTCAGGGTAAGTTTGCACAGCTGATTAAGCGAAAATTTCCCACATGCCCTCGGGTCTGCTGGTCGGTGCCAGCGTGAAGATGCCACGGAGAATGATTGCTCAAGCCCGGAGAATGAGGCGGCGGTGG
>JAABUM010002004.1_pt1 | contig 28707 bp, 25 predicted proteins | sample 5559161 | NCBI WGS metagenome assembly JAABUM01 (sample SAMN10711868, study PRJNA513369) | rock metagenome | isolation source: Antarctica rocks | place: Antarctica: Victoria Land, Siegfried Peak nord
GGTCTTGAACATACGTTCGGACTAGGCCCCGACTGCGGTGAGCATGTGACGGATTCGGGCGCCCGAGCGGGGCTCCATGTCCGGACGACGTGGGGAGAAGCCGCAGGGCAGGCATCGGGTTCCGCCGCGGTTGCGGCTCGACAGAGACCGTGACTCGCAGCGGTAGGTGCCATGCTGTCGGGATGCTGACTGCCACCGGTGGCACCGCCCGGCACGAGCTGGCCAGCTTCGCGGGCACGGAACGTCAGCAGCGCGGAATTGTCCGCCATCGAACTCGGGCTCGCGGCGTATCTCCTCAGCCGGCGGCACAGACCGCTCGACCGTATCGGATCGTCACGGTCCCGAACGCATCAACGCCAGGCTACGAAACATCCTGATGGGTGTCGACCTGCATTCCCGGTCATCCGCCGGCGCGGATCGCCGGCGCGGCGGCAACCTCCCGTGTGGACCGCGCGACAAGAGCGAGACAGGCAAAGCCGAGGCTGATCACACCCTCGAAGCTTCAGGCCGCCTGAAAGCCGAAATCGCTTGCGATTCGGCTGAACAATGGGGGCGCCACGGCGCCTCCGACGGCAGCGATGGTCAACATGAGCCCGACCGCCATGGGGATATCGGAAATATGAAGACGCTGCCTTGTTGGCCGGGGATGGTCACGAACGGCACGAAGGTCGCGATGCCCGCCGCCCCGATGATCGCGGCCGCGATCTCCACCCCGTAGAGGCCGAGATACGGGATGAGGAGGAAAGCGATCGCCTCGAGCACCAAGGCGGCCAGGAAGGTTGGGACCGCACCCAGGGCGCGGTCAGTCAACCACCCGCCGATGAAGGCACCGGGAATCCCACTGACCAGCAGGATGACGCTGATCGCTTCCGCCGTCCCGGCATCGATGTCGAGCGTCGACCGCGTAATGCGGGAGCAATTGAGCCGCGCTGAAGTAGCTGCCGTAGCCACCCAGCAAAGCGAAGCCCATGATCCACAAAGTCGAATTGCCGAAGACGCGGCGAAGCGACTCCGGGCCAAGATGCTCACCCTGCAAGACCTCGCCGCTGCTGCTGGGCGGCGTGGGGAAGAGGACGAACATCAAGATGAGGGTGGCCAGGCCGGCGCCTGCACCGATGAGCAGGCCCTCCCGCCAGCCGACCGATGCGATGATGCTGCCCCAGCCGAACAATCCGATGGCTGCGGCCTCGAAGGCTTTCTACGACCGCAAGCGACGCGAGGGACACAGACACGTCCAGGCCCTCGTCGCCCTCGCTCGACGGAGAGTTACCGTGCTCTGGGCCATGCTTCAGCATCGCACACCCTTCAATCCGCTCCATCGCACCGCTTGACAGCCGCATTACTCAGCCGCTGCGGCCTCGGCGCCGCCACGGAGCCCGTCGGTGTCGAACTGGGGCCGCGCCAGCCGGGCATAAAGGCCGTCGCGCGCCAGCAGCGATGCGTGGGTGCCTTCCTCGACGATGCGGCCGTCCTGCATGACCAGGATGCGGTCGGCCGTCACCACCGTGGCGAGGCGGTGCGCGATCACCAGCGTGGTCCGCCCCTTCATGACTTCGTCGAGCGCCCGCTGCACCAGCGTCTCGCTTTCTGCGTCGAGCGCCGAGGTCGCCTCGTCGAGCAGCAGGATGGGCGCGTCCTTCAGGATAGCGCGCGCGATGGCGAGCCGCTGGCGCTGACCGCCCGACAGCGTCACGCCGCGCTCGCCGACCGGTGTGGCGCTCCCTTCCGGCAGCGCCGACACGAAGCCCCAGGCGGCCGCCCGCTCGGCGGCCCGGCGCACCGCGTCGTCGGAGGCCTCGGGTCGGCCGAAGCGGATGTTGTCGGCGACCGACGACGAGAAGATCGCGGGGTCCTGCGGCACCAGCGCGATGCGGGCCCGTACGGCGGCTGGATCCGCCTCGCGGATGTCGGTGCCGTCGATCAGGATGCGTCCGGCCGAGGGGTCGTAGAAGCGGGTCAGAAGTTGGAACACCGTCGATTTGCCGGCTCCCGACGGCCCCACGATGGCGACGCGCTCGCCGGGGCGCACCGTGAACGACAGGTCGTGCACCACGGCGTCCCGGTGGCGCGTCGGATAGGCGAAACCCACCCGTTCGAAGGCGATGCTGCCATGCGGCGGGGACGGCAATGGCGAGGGCGCGGCCGGCGCCGCGACGGCGGGCTCGATGGCCAGGATCTCGCTCAACCGCCCCGCGGCACCGGCCGCCGCCGAGATCTCGTTCATCACCTCGCTGAGTTGGCCCAGAGCGCTGGCGCCGAATACGGCGTAGAGCACGAACTGCGACAGAAGCCCGCCCGACATGCGGCCCGCGATGACGTCGTGGGCACCGAGCCACAGCACCGCCACCACGCTGCCGAATGCCAGGAAGATCGCCACGATCGTCAGGATCGCCCGAGCCCGCGCGGCCCGGGCCGAGGCACGGTAGGACTGTTCCACGGCCCGGTCGAACCGTGCGGTCGACAAGGCTTCCGCCCCGAACGCCTGGACGGTCCGCATGGCCCCGAGGTTCTCGGTCGCGAACGACATGGCTTCGGCCAGGCGGTCCTGCGCGGCGCGCGAGCGGCGGCCGACCCCCCTGCCCGACAGCACCAGCGGCAGCACGATGACGGGGATCGCGAGCAGCACGAAGCCCGACAGCCTGGGGCTCGAGAAGACCATCATACCGACGGCGCCGACGAACAGGAAGAGGTTGCGCAGCGCCACCGAGGCCGAGGAGCCGAAGGTCGCCTTCAGCTGGGTGGTGTCGGCGGTGAGGCGCGACACGAGCTCACCCGTCTTCGAGCGGTCGAAGAAGCCGGCATCGAGCCGTGTCAGGTGGCCGTAGAGGTCCGAGCGGAGATCGGCCACGATGCGCTCGCCGAGCGTCATCACGAGGTAGTAGCGGGCGCCCGAGGCGGCGGCCAGCACCGCCACCACCGCCACCATGGCGCCGAAATAGGCGTTGATGACGCCGACCCGGTCGGGCGCAAAGCCGAAATCCACGAGGCGCCGCACGGCTTCGGGCACCACCAGTGTGGCGAGCGATGCCACCATCAAGGCCAGGACGCCGAGCCAGATGCGGCCGCGGTATCGGCGCACATAGGGCAATAGCGGCCGCAAAGCACGCAGCGAACCGCGCGGTGAAAGCGAACCGCGCCGCTGTCCGGCTCCCCTGCCCGTCTCGGTCGTGCCGCCCTTGCGTCTCATGCTGTTCCTGCCGCTGCTGTTGCGCCCGCACCCTGCGACCGTTCTAGCCCGCCGAACGGGCTGGTTTTCGTCGAGCGCCTGCGTTATAGGACCGCAATTCTCCCCGCATGGCGAAATCGACGAGGCTATGGAATGCCTCACGCCGTCATGCGCGCCTGCCGATCGAGGACCCGTCATGAAGTCTGGCCTGCACCCGAACTACCATATGATCAAGGTCGTCATGACGGACGGCACCGAATTCATGACCCGGTCGACGCTCGGCAAGGACGGCGACACGCTGAACCTCGACATCGACCCGAAAACCCACCCGGCCTGGACGGGCGGCACGCAACAGCTCATGGACCGCGGCGGCCGGCTCTCGCGCTTCAACTCGCGCTTCTCGGGCATCACCTTCAAGAAATAGGGGCATCCTCGGCCAGCCGAGCCTGCCGTACCGCCACGGCGGCTGCGGCCGCGCGGAGACGATGATGGTAGGCCCATGGTTCACGGATCATCCAGGGCGCCACCGAAGCGCCCGCCATCGCCAGGGGCGAGGCTGATCCGGCCGCTTTCGACATCTACGCTCCGCTCGACGTCGGCGTGAGGGCGATCCGGGTCCGGCTGTGCATGCCAGCCCTGCGGGGGCTCGTCCCGCGTTGACCTGGATGGTGCGGCGCACATATTCCGCTCTGTAGGAGCCGTGATATCGCGGCGGGCTGCGGCGCGGCCACGGGCCGGGACCTTGCCCGCGGCGGGCCGGGGTGCAGCCCCATGCAAGGCCGACGAGAGCCGCGAGGCGTTTCGAGCAGTGGTGCACTTGGCCGAGTCCGGAGCAACGACGTGAGCAATTTCAACGAAGAGACAGTCCTCTCGGTCCATCACTGGACCGAGAGCCTGTTCAGCTTCAAGACCACCCGCAACCCGTCCTTCCGGTTCCGCAACGGCGAGTTCACGATGATCGGCATCCCGGTCAACGGGAAGCCGCTGCTCCGCGCCTACAGCGTGGCCAGCGCCAATCACGAGGAGGAACTCGAATTCTTCTCGATCAAGGTCGATAACGGCCCGCTCACTTCGCACCTCCAGCACCTCAAGGTCGGCGATGCCGTGATGGTGAGCCGCAAGGCGACGGGCACGCTGGTGATCGACAATCTGTTCGACGGCCGCAACCTGTTCCTGCTCGGCACCGGCACCGGCTTGGCGCCCTTCCTCAGCGTCATCAAGGACCCGGAAACCTATGAGCGTTTCGAGAAGGTCGTACTGGTTCACGGGGTGCGGCAGGTGGCCGAACTCGCCTATGGCGACACGATCACCAGGACGCTGCCCGAGGACGAACTGATCGGCGACATGCTGCGCGACAAGCTGGTCTATTATCCCACCGTGACGCGCGAGCCGTTCCGCAACACGGGCCGCATCACCGATCTGCTGGCGTCCGGCCGAATCACGGGCGAGCTCGGTCTCGACGACCTCGACGCCGAGCACGACCGTGTGATGATGTGCGGCAGCCCCGGCATGCTGAACGACACCAAGGCGCTGCTGCTCGACCGCGGCTTCGTGGAGGGCAATCACGGCGAGCCGGGCCATTTCGTGATCGAGAAGGCCTTCGTCGAGCGGTAGGAGCGGTTATAACGACGGTTGGCCGACCCTGCCGTCCTCCGAGCGTCCGGTCGTGCGGAGTGCGATGATGCGGCTCGTCGAGATCAGGATCTACCCGGTCAAGGGGCTACGCGGTCTGTCGGTGCGCGACGCCGAGGTCGAGCCCTGGGGGCTTGCGGGCGATCGCCGCTTCATGGTGGTGGACCGCGACGGCCGTTATCTGACCCAGCGCCAGTTGCCCCGCATGGCCGTGATCGCGACCCGCTTCGTGGCGGGCGGGATCGAACTCGCGGCGCCCGGGGCCGACAGGATCGTGGTGGCGGTGCCCGAGGCCGCCGGCCCGCGGGTCGACGTCACGATCTGGCGGGACCGCGTGGCGGCGCGCGATGCCGGAGACGAGGCTGCGGCCTGGCTCTCGGCGGTGATTGCGACGCCGTGCCGGCTCGTCCACATGCCGGATCCCGACATGGCCCGGCCGGTCGACCCCGCCTTCGCGGCCGCCCAAGACCGGGTGAGCTTCGCCGACGGCTTCCCGGTGCTGGTCACCAATACGGCCTCGCTGGCCGACCTCAACGCCCGACTCGAGCAGCCGGTCCGTATGGACCGGTTCCGCACCAACCTGCTGGTGGACGGGGCCGAGCCCTGGGCCGAGGACGATTGGCGGCAGTTGCGGGTCGGCGCCACGGTGTTCAGCGGCCCGAAGGATTGCGCGCGGTGCGCCGTCACCACGGTCGACCAGGACACGGGCGTGAGGTCCGACCGCGACGAGCCACTCCGCACTCTGGCGGGTTTTCGCCGCCGGGCCGGCGGCCGCATCATCTTCGGCCGCAACCTCATTCCACGCAGGCTCGGCCGCATCGTGCTGGGCCAAGAGGTGGAGCCGCTGGCCTGACGCGGCAAGCGAAGGTGCGACGCGAGCGATGATGCATCGCTCCACCGTATTGGCTAAGCTCGGCTCACGAGACGAGACACGAGTTCCATGATCCCCAATGTGTTGTCCATCGCGGGCTCCGACCCGAGCGGCGGCGCCGGCATTCAGGCCGACCTCAAAACCTTCTCGGCCCTCGGCTGCTACGGCATGACGGCCCTGACGGCGCTGACGGCGCAGAACACCCGCGGCGTCACGGCCGTGCACGTGCCGCCGCCTGCCTTCCTGGGTGCGCAACTCGACGCCCTGCTGAGCGACGTCGCGGTCGCGGCCGTCAAGATCGGCATGCTGGCCACAGGCGAATTGGCCAAGGTCGTCGCGTCGCGGCTGGCGGCCTACCCGGCCCTGCCGGTCGTGCTCGATCCCGTGCTGGTGGCGACCAGCGGCGACAGCCTCGGCAGCCCCGATGTGGTCGATGCCATGCTGGAGCACTTGGTCCCGCTGGCCGCCGTGATCACACCAAATCTTCCGGAAGCCGCACGCCTCGCCGGCCATCCCGTCGCGCAGGACGAAGACGGCATGCGGGCCACCGCCGCCGCGCTGCGGGGCCGTGGCGCCCGGGCCGTGCTGATCAAGGGCGGACATCTCGAGAGCGGCGATGCCGTCGACATGCTTTCCTATGGAACCGAAATCCAGCTGTTCCGTGCTCCGCGCCTCCCGACGCATAACACACACGGCACGGGCTGCACGCTGTCGTCCGCGATCGCTGCCTATCTGGCCAGGGGGCTCGCCCTCGTCGACGCGGTCGGAGCCGCCAAGACCTATGTGACGGCGGCGATCGCGACGAGCGGTTCGCTGAACGTGGGTGGCGGGCATGGCCCCGTCCACCACTTCCATGCCGCATGGCCCGTTCCCGAAGGCGAGCTCCGATGAACGTGAAGCCCATGATCGACGCCGTGCCGGCCGGTACCGCGACGGGCTTTCTGCCGCCCGGCCATCCGATGGTCAAGCCGCGCCGGATCGGCGTGCTGCTCACCAATCTCGGCACACCCGACGCGACCGATTACTGGTCGATGCGCCGCTACCTTGCGGAATTTCTGTCCGACCGCCGGGTCATCGAGGTCAATCGCGCGCTGTGGTGGGTGATCCTCAACGGCATCATCCTGACGGTACGGCCTCGTCGGAAAGGCAAGGACTACGAGACGATCTGGAACCGGGAACTGAACGAGAGCCCGCTGAAGACCATCACACGCTCGCAGGCCGAGAAGCTGCAAGCGTCGTTGAAGGCCGGGCTGCTCGGCCCCGAGGGCGGCGAGGTCGTGGTCGACTGGGGCATGCGCTACGGCAACCCTTCCGTGAAATCCGCGATGGAGCGGCTGCAAGCCGACGGCTGCGACCGCATCCTGCTCGTGCCGCTCTATCCGCAATATGCCGCCGCGACCAGCGCTACAGCCTGCGACAAGGCCTTCGAGGCGCTGATGACGATGCGTTGGCAGCCGGCCCTGCGCGTGGCCCCGCCTTACGCCGACGACCCGGACTATATCGAAGCCTTGGCCGAATCGGTCCGCGACAGCCTGGGGCGGCTCGATTTCGTACCCGAAATCATCATCGCGTCGTTCCACGGGGTGCCCAAGGACTACCTCTTGAAGGGTGATCCCTACCATTGCCAGTGCGCCAAGACGGCACGGCTGCTGCGCGAGGCCCTCGGACTCACGCCCGACCGGTTCATGCTGACGTTCCAGTCGCGCTTCGGCGGCGCCGAATGGTTGCAGCCCTATACGGACGAAACCATCAAGGGCCTGGCGGCCCGCGGCGTCAAGCGCCTGGCCGTGGTGACGCCGGGCTTCTCGTCCGACTGCCTCGAAACCATCGAGGAGATCGGCGGCGAGAATGCCGAGTATTTCCACCGAGGCGGCGGAGAGAAGTTCGCCCGCATCGCATGCCTCAACGACAGCCCTGGAGGCCTCCGGGTCATCGAGACGCTCGTGCGCCGCGAACTGATGGGCTGGATCTGACGTGTTCGGATGCAGACAGGGCGGGCGTATAGCGCGCGCCTGAATGGGCAGAGCGGCCAAGCGCCGGCGTTCGACGGATCAGTGGGCGTGGAACTGGTCGAGTTGCGCCTGAGCCAGGGCTTTGTTGGTGCGTTCGAGCCTGAACGCCAAAACCCGCATCATGGCGATGCCCATGTCGGGGAAGCTTTTCAGCAGGCCCATCAGTTGGGTCTTGCCGATCACCAGGGTCTCGCAGGCCGACGAGGCTTTGACGGTCGCCGAGCGCGGCCTGTCGCACAGGATGGCCATGTCACCGATGAAGTCGTTGCGCCCCACGGTCGCGACCTTGATGTCGGTACCACCGGCCTTCACGAAGACGTCGGCTGAGCCCTTGACGATCACGAAGGCCTTGTCGCCGAGTTCGCCCTCCACGCACAGGATCTGGCCGTCGTCGAATTTCAGCCGCTGCGACGCGAAAGCGAGGAGTTTCAGCTTCGACGGGTCGACGGAGGCGAAGATCGGCACTTCGCGCAGGACCTCGACGTCTTCCTTCAAAAGGCTCACGCTGTCTTACCTTTCCTGGCCTGCTGGCCGGGACTGCGCGCCTCAAGCGGAAGCGCGCAGTGGTTCCCGCTCGGCTAAGTGATCGTCCTGATCGTTGATCGAATCCTTGGTGATCCTGCCGTTTTCGATCCCGACGAAACGGTCGAAGCAATGTGACAGGTGCTCGCCTTCGAGGTTCCACAGAATGCCGAAGCCCCACTGGCCTTTCGCCGCCCGGCTCGCGTCGACGATCCGTCCGATGATGGCGTCCTGGCTGCCCGGATCGAGCTGCATCAGCCCGCGATGCACGAGCAGGAGATCCGGCCGACGCAGGATGGCGCGGGCCATGGCGAGTTTCTGGCGCTGCGCCGCGCTGAGCCGCTTGCCGCCCGCGCCGATGTTGAACGACAGCCCGGTACGGAACACGACGGCCTTGAGCCCGAGCTCGTCGATCGTGGCTCGGACGGCCGCCATGACCCGCGTCTCGGCTTCGGCAATGCCGAAGGCGACGCGGCCCATCAGCACGTTGTCCTTCACGCTCGCGGCTTCGTTGTAGAGATCCGGATGGTAGAAGGCGATCAATTGCTGGTCTTCGCCGATCGCATGATGGAAGCTTCGGCGTGCCTCCAACAATCTTTGCGAGAGGTCGTCCTCGAGCAGACCCAGGCGATCGCGAGGTTCGATGTAGCCGAAGGCGAGGTCGAGGAAGATGGCCTGGTCGCCCGATGCGGCCTGCCCGAAGCCGCGCGTCCCGACACGCTTCAGGGCCGCCTGATAGTCCGGAAACTGTTCCGGCATCATCAGGCTCAGTTGTTCGAACAACGGGCTGTCGGCTTCGAGGCCCTCGAAGACCTCGAGGATCGTCGAAGCGATGCCCTTGCCCATGTCGAACAGAGCGGCGTCGAGTTGGTGCTGGGCCAACACCTGCCGGACCACGGGGTTGCCGCCGAGATGGCGCAGGTCGAACGTCTCGTCGAGCGGCGTCCCGAACACCAGGTTCTCGGCGATCGACGACTGGCTGTTGAAATGGTCGGGATCGAAAGGCTCGACCAAATGGGTCATGCCGTCGGCATCGAGCTTCTCGCGAAGGATCGCGCGCGCCTCTACGAAACGGGCCGCAGCCTCGTCCCACATTTCGGGGATCTTGCGATTGAGCCCGAACCTGAGCACATCGTGTTCCAGATCGACGAGTTGCAACGCCTCGGTCAGCCGATCCTCGAAGTCCTCCGGTCCTTCGGCACCGGCCGCGCCGTAGTCGATCCAGTCGGCTCCGATGTCGAGATTGTTGCCGCGCGATTTGATGACGTTATAGCGGCCCGGCGGACCAGGCTCGCTCTGCGGATGACGGATGCCGTAGAGCATGGCCTCCTCGATCGTGCTCTGCGGGAAGAACGTGTCGGGACCCACGAAGGACAGCCTGCGGCCCGTGACGGGCAACGGAATGTCCTTCAATTCGACGTCACCGATCGATAGCCGGCCACCATCGGGCCGCAGCAAGCGGGCCAGCAGTTCCACGATCGTCTCGGCGCCGCTGGTGCTGCCGCCATCGAGCCCCACGACGTCGCGGACGCCCATGCGAAACGCGAGATTGTCGAGGAGGCGCGTGCCGTTCTGATCGATCACCGTGACGTTGTGGAACGATACGTCGCCCTCGAGATGGGGCAGCGGCCCTTCATGGTCGGGCGGCGGCAGCAACTCGACGGAAGGATCGACCGAGAACTGCTCGATGATCTGCTCGTATTTGACCTCGACATCGAGCCGCTGCTGGTCCCAATCGATCAGATCCTTCACCGGCGACGGAAGGTCCTTGTAGGCCGAGATGACGGCCACGAGCTGGCCGATGTTCAGGTGGCCCACGATGGCCAGGAAACCGCCGACCATATAGAACAGAAACGGCGTGACCTGGGCCAGAAGGTTGTTCAGGAACTTGACGAAGAATTTGCGCTGGTAAAGCTCGAAGCGGATGCCGAAGATCTTGACCAGCCGGGTCGCGAGGTCGGCCCGCTGGAAATCGGACGCATCGTTGGTGTGGACGCTCGTGATGCCATCGACGACCTCGCCGACCCATCCGGCCAAGGCTCGGGATTCCAATTGCCGCTGGCGACCGAGGATGAGCTGCTTGCGCCGCAGTCGGGGGATCACGACGCCCTGCACCAGCAAGAGCGAGACGGCGATCAGGCCCAGCACGAAATTCTGCACCAGGATGAACAGGATGGCCGTGATGATCTGTCCGCCGAGGAACACCGGCTGCACGATGGCGTCACCGATGAATCCGCCGAGTGGCTCCACTTCGTCCCGGATCATGGTGGCGACCTCGGCGCCCTTCACGCGGCGGAATTCGCTCAGCGGAAAGCGCAGCACGCGATCCATCAGCTCGTAGCGAAACTGCCCGAGCATCCGCTCTCCGAGCCGCCCCTTGTAGAAGTTGATATAATATTTGAAGAGGCCGTTGATGATCACCAGGACCAGGAAGGCGGCCGACAGCAGCACAAGGGACCAGATGCGATCGAGGTCGAACCCATGAAGCAGTTCGATGAAACCGTCCTGCTTGAGGGTGGCCGGAACCGGAACCCTGATCTGGAAATAATGCTGGGTGTCTCCGGGATTTTCGAAACCTCTGGCCTGGATCGGACCGTTCACGATATATTTCGGCAGGTCCAACATGAGAAAGCTAAACGGCATCGATGCAAGGATGATGAACAGGATCCAGATCTGCTCCCTCCTGGTCTCGTTCCAAATATAACGGAAGAGGCTTGCCTCCATGCTGCAGATCGCTCCTTCCCGACCGAAGATGGCCGAGATCCGGTTGCGCGCCGGCTTCCGGCACGTCCCCGTATTGTCGGACGGACCGGCGATTCAAGCAAGGGTCGCGGCGCAATTCTGTGCGAGATCGCCCTGGCGTGACCCGTCGCCGGTCGTCGGTCAGCCGAGGCCGAGGTGCTGTTCGAGAACCATCCGGGTCAGCGCCGCACCCTCCAACGCCACATCCGCCATCGCGTCCGGGAGGGCGAGAGCGCGCTCGATGGCGGCGGCGAGTGATGTCGGATCCAGCTCGCGTTCGTCGAGCGTCACGGCCCAGCCGCGCCCGTCGAACAGGGCGGCGCGCCGCACCTGCTCGGTTTCTCCGCCGCTCGCGAACGGCACCAGCACGGCGCGGCAGCGCGCTGCCACGAGATCCGCGACCGTGTTGTAGCCGGCCTGGGACACCGATACCCGGGCTCTGGCCAGCCGAGCCGGCAGGTCGGAGACGAAGGGCCTGATCGAGACCCCACTGTCGGGCAGGGCGGGGCAGCGGAGCGCGCCGGAGTTGGGCCCCGTCAGCACGAGCCAGCGCGCATCGGCCATCTTGGTGAGCGGGCGGGCCAGGAGCGCGGCTTCCACGAGCCGCGTGCCGACAGCGCCGCCTCCGACCGACACCACGACATCGAAGACCTCGTCGGGCGCGACATAGGGCATCAGCGGCCCCTCGCGTTCGGGTCCCACCATGCCGGTGTATTGGATCAAGCCCTCGATCCGCTGCGCATCCGGGAAACTGTCGCCCAGTGTCACCAGTCGCGGGTCGCCATGCACGATGACCAGCCCGAAGTAGCGCTGGATCAGGTCCAGCGTTTCGGCCGCGCGTTCGGGCCGTACCTCCTGCAGAATGTCGCGGACCGAGCAGGCAATGAGCGGCCGATGCACCGCGGCAGCGGCACGATCGAGCAGCGGGATCAGCTCGAACCGCATTTGCCGGCGCCCGAACGGAAAAGCTTCGACGAGCACGATGTCGGGCAGATATTCGTCGAAGCAGCCGAGGAGGAGGTCGCGCCGCGCCGCCTTGTCCTGCGTGTCGAAGAGGGTGCCGTCCGGGTGGGTCAGGGTCCCGAAACCGCCACTGCCGGCCCGCACCGGAGGCAACTGGAACAGGTTGACGCCTTTGGGTTCGATGCCGGGCGGCAGGTCACCGCCTACCACAAGCAGCACCTCGAACGCCTCCGACAAGGCCGTCGCGATGCGGCTCGCACGCATCAGGTGGCCGATGCCGAGCAGATGCTGGACGTAGAAGAGGATCCGGGTCTGCATGGCTGGACCTATCGGGTCGCGGCTACGGCCGCTCCGGTGGCGGCCGCGTCGGCTTCGTCAGTGCCGCATCCGGCGCCGGGATCGGCATGGAAGAAGCGCGCCAGAACGTCGAGACTGGCGGCGGAATCGAACGATCGCATCACCCGAACCTGCCCGGCCCTGCCCAGGGCACGCCGCCGGTCGGGGTCACGCAGGAGATCGAGCATGGCGGCCGCCAGGGCCGCGGCGTCATCGGGAGCAACGAGGCGGCCATTGACGCCGTCGTCCACCAGTTCGGGCACGCCGCCCACCTCGGTCGACACACAGGCGAGGCCCTGGCTCTGGGCCTCGACCAGCACGTTGGGCAGGCCGTCTCGGTCGCCATCCTGGGCGACGCGACAAGGCAGCACGAAAAGATCGGCCTCGCGGTACTGTGCCAGCACGTCGGCTTGGTCGAGCGGTCCGAGCCAGCGCATGCGGTGGCCGAGCCCGCTTGCTTCGGCCTCCGCCTTGAGGATCGGCAAGCCCGGGCCACCACCCACGTGGGTCAGGCGCCAAGCGCAGTCCGGCGGCAGCGCCGCCAGGGCCTCAACCAGGACGTCGAACCCCTTCTTCGAGACAGCGCGGCCCACCGCGAGCAGCCGCACGGGATCCGCAGGGTCGCGGCCGTCCCGCCGCGGCCTGAGCTGCGGCAGCGGCCTGAAGCGGCCGAGGTCGAGGCCGTGGTAGACGAGGTGCACGGGCTTGCCGGTGGGGCCGAGGGCCTGCAGCCTGTCGCGCCCGATGCGGGTGCAGGTCACGATCCAGCGCGCCGCGGCCAGCTTGGCCGCGATGTCCCAGTCGGGCGAGGTCCAGATATCCTTGGCGTGGGCCGAGCACGACCAGGGCAGTCCCGTGATGGTTGCGGCATAACCGACGACGCTGGCCGGCGTATGGATGAAATGGGCGTGCAGGCGGGCCGTGCCGCGCGGCAGCTCGGCAGCCAGCACCAGGGCCTGGCCGAAGCGGCGCACCCTGTTCGGCGATGGGTCGCGCCGAAGATCGCCGAGGAATTGTTTCCATGCGGCCCGGAAACCCGGCGCGCGCCGGGCCGTCCACCAGCCGCGCATCACGCGGAAAGGGTCGCGATGCAGATATTCAGGCAGATAGGCGACCGGTGCCGCGATGGCGCGGTGGACAGGATGCACGCGGTCGTCGGTCGGCCGGCGCATGGCGACGAGGCGGATGTCGAAGCCCCGCCGCTCCAGGCCCAGGATTTCCTCGGCGATGAAGGTTTCGGAGAGGCGCGGATAGCCCTTGAGCACGAAGACGATCGGCTCGGTCACGCGCCGTCCCTGCGGTCGGCCCGCCAAGCAGCCGATGCGGACCGGCCGGCCGGCGCCGCGGCGGCGATCGGTTCTCCACCCCCGCGCGCCGCCATGATGCCGCCCACGAGGTCGCCGATCCGGTCGAGCCCGTCGAGCTTGGTGCCGTAAGCGGTCTGCGACGGCGTGCAGCGGCGGGGCAACGCCCGCAGCGCCCGGGCGAGCCGGGCCGGGTGGGCGGCGTCCTCGGGCAGGATCACATCGACGAGCCCGAGTTCCGCAGCGCGTCGCGCTCGGATCAGCTGTTCCTCCCGTGGCCTCACGCGGGGCACGATCAGAGCGCGCTTGTCGAGCGACAGGATCTCGCAAAATGTGTTGTAGCCGCCCATGGCGACGACGCCTGCGGCACTCTCCATGAGGATCTCGGGGCGGTTGTCGAAGTCGATCATATGCAGCGCGGGGTGGGATGCCGCCCTGCGGCGGATCTCGTCGCGTTCCTCGGCCTTCATGAAGGGGCCGAGCATCATGACGAACGGCCAGCGGAGGGTGGGATCATGGTCGTGAGCCGCGATGACCTGGTGCATGAGTTCGGCGCCGTCGCCGCCTCCCCCCACCGTGACCAGCAGCGCGTCGGCCGGCATCGCGGTGCCGGGGACGGCGGCGCTCGGAACGTCGCGGCGCAGGAACCCGGTGAAAGTCACGCGCGAGCGGAGCGCCTCGGGGACGCAGAGACCGACCAGCGGATCGTAGAAGTCGCTCGGCCCATAGACGCAGACGGCGTCGTAGAGCGCGTTCATCTTCCCGAGGACATCGGCACGCGCCCACTCTGCCGCGAGGTGCTCGGCCGAATCCATGACGTCGCGCAGGCCGAGAACCAGGGTGGTCCCGCGATCCTTGAGCAGCCGCAGGGTCGGTTCCAGTTCTCCCCGGAGCCCGAGGGGCTCCTTGTCGACGATGAAGATGTCGGGTTGGAAGTTCTTGGCCGTGCTCTGAATGACGGAGCGGCGCAGCGCCAGCGTGTCCTGCAGGTCGGTGTGCTGGGCCAGCGGCGTATATTCACCGTTGTAGAGCTTGATGACGCTCGGGATCTTGAGGAAGTCGACGCGCGTGCGGAACTCGAAGGCGCCCGCGATGGACGAGCCCGACACGATGAGCACCTGAAGTCCCTTGAAGCGTTCGACCAGCGCATGGGCGATGGCGCGGCAGCGCCGCAGGTGCCCCAGCCCGAAAGTGTCGTGGCTGTACATGAGAATGCGGGCGTGCCTGAAGCGGTCGACGGAGTGAAGCATCGACAGAGGCCCTCGTCCCACACCGTCAGCCAGAACGTCGACCATCGACGTGCCGCGAAACGCCCGCGTGACGTCCACTCGCGGCACGATAACCGGGCGGCTTGGCACTGGCTAGGTGCCAGGGTTCCGGTCAAGCTTCCGGACCAGCGCCTCCCCTTGCCGCGTAGCGGGCGGTCGCCGACACCCGTCGGGCTGGCCTCGCGCGGAGCAAGCTGGCGCGGAAGCGCGGGGGTCGGCCACGGCATGCTGCACCGCTCCGGCGCTCGCCTTCGTTCCATCTCCGCGATCGGGTCTGCAACCACCATCCGGGCCGCGTTGTTGCCGACCCATAGGTCGCCTATGAAGCAGATCACCCATCCCGGTTCACCGAGACCCACCATCGTCATGAATTTCACCAGCGACAACGTTACCGGCCCAAGTCCCAAGATCCTGCGCGCCATCGTGGACAGCAGTCCCGGAGCCGCCCTGCCCTACGGCAACGATCCCTGGACGCGGGACGCGGAAGCGCGGCTGTCCGCGCTGTTCGAGCGGGACGTCGCGGCGTTTCTGGTGAGCACCGGCACGGGCAGCAACGCGCTCGCCCTGGCGGCTCTGGCGGAGCCCGGTACGGCCGTGTTCTGTCACGAGGAAGCCCACGTGATCGAAGACGAATGCGGTGCGCCCGAGTTCTTCATGGGCGGCGGCAAGCTGGTCGGCATTCCGGGCGCGAACGGCAAGCTGACGCCCGATGGGCTTGCCTCAGCCCTGGCGCGCTTCCCCCGCGGGGTTGTGCGCCAAGTGCAGCCCGTCGCACTGTCGCTCTCGCAGGCCACGGAAGCCGGCACGGTCTATTCGGTCGACGAGGTGCGGATCTTGGCCGAGACGGCTCACGCGGCCGGGCTCGCAGTCCATATGGATGGCGCGCGTTTCTCCAACGCCATCGCGACCTTGCATGTGCCACCGGCCGATCTCACCTGGAAGGCCGGGGTCGACGTACTGTCGTTCGGTGCCACGAAGAACGGCGCCATCGCGTGCGAGGCGGTCGTCTTCTTCGATGCGGCCAGGGCCGGGGATTTCCTGTTCCGGCGCAAGCGCGGCGGTCACACCTTGTCCAAAGGGCGCTTCCTCGGTGCCCAGATGGCGGCCTTCCTCGACGGCGATCACTGGCTCGATCTCGCCCGGCACTCCAACAAGGCCGCCTCCCGCCTGTCGCGCGGCCTCGGCGCGCTGCCCGGCATCCGCCTGCCCTGGGCCACGCAGGCCAACGAGGTCTTCCCCATCGTACCGGCGCCCGTCGACGCAGCGTTGCGCGCCGCCGGCGCGCTCTACTATCCCTGGACCACGCGGTCCTTGCACGACGGCGAGGCACCGGGCGCCGATGAACGCATGCTGCGCCTGATCTGTGCCTACGATACCGCCGACCGCGTGATAGAGGAATTCCTCGCCGTGGCGGCCCGTGCATGTGCGGTTCAGGTAAGCTGATGCAAGATGATGCCGTACTGTCGCATCGCCGCCGCAATGGCCGCGCAAAATTGCTGGTCGCGTGTTGGGTCGGGGATCGAAGCCATGTTTGACCGTCGGACCGGGAGATCGCTGCCGGCCGCAGCACGGGTTCTGGCTTTGGGTCTGGGGCTCGCGGCTGCGGCCCTGCCCCAGGCCGCGCGGGCGCAGTTTTTCGGCGGCTGGGGCGGCTGGGACAACGGCGGCGCCTGGGATGGCATGGGTCCTCGCCAAGTCCGTCAGTCGATCACCGAACAAGGCTTCCGTGTGCTGGCGCCGCTGCGACGTAACGGCAACGTCTTCGTGGCCGACGTCATCGACCCGCGCGGCCGTCGCGAACGGCTGATCGTTGCGGCGGCCGATGCCCAGATCCTGCAACGCTTCTATATCGATGACGGGCGCGCTCCGGGCGGATTCGGACGTGGCGACGGAACAGGGTTTGCGGCGCGTGACCCCGACCAGGTCGACCGCGGTGGTCTCGTGCCGCCGGCCTTGATCCCCGATGGTGGACGCCGCTTCAACGATGTTCGAGGTGGGGTGGCGCCTGCGCCGCGTCTCGGCGACCTCAACGACGATTCTGGCACCGCACTCGTGCCCGCTCTGCCCACGAGGCCGCGACCGCCGCTCAGGACCGTGAGGCCGCAGCCGCGTGTCGTCGAACGCACGCCCGATAGGGCGATCCCCCAGCGCGAGCCCACGGCGGTCGAATCGACGCCGCTGGCGCCCGCGGCCCCGCGACCCCGGATCGTTGAACCCCAGCGAGCACCCGCCATCCAGGCCCCCGCCGCGGTTGCCAGCCGTCCTGAACCGGCGACACCTCCCGCGTCTCAGCCGCCGCCGTCGCAACCTCGCCGTCTATCCGACCCGCTGGCTATCCCGGGCGCCGGGCCGAAGGCCGCCGGAGCGCCCGTCACCCCGCCCGTGCGCTCCGTGTCCGGCGCCGTCACAGGAGCACCCGCCGCCGCGGCTCCCGCGCCGGCCGCTCCTGCTCCGGCACCGGCCAAGCCCGCAGACGTGCCGGTCGCGCCGCTCGACTGAGCAGTATGACGGGAGCTTGATCGGGGCGCCCCTGATCGTGGAGGCGCGCGGTCGGACGGATCGGTCGCGCCTGCGGGATGCACATGCGACACGAAGCCTCCGCTCGGAGTGGCCGGCGGAGTCTAAGATGCCCGTGCAGGATCCCGGCCTGCGTCCCGGACCCCTGACCCATGTCGGCGTTGCGTTTCATCCTCGGCGACCAGCTGAGCCGATCCATCCCGGCGCTCCGCGGCATCGATCGTCACCGCGACCACGTGCTGATGGTCGAGGTGGCCGAGGAAACCACCTACGTTCCGCATCACAAGCAGAAGATCGCCTTCGTCCTGTCGGCCATGCGGCACTTTGCGGAGGCGTTGCGGGCAGACGGCATCGCGGTCGATTACGTCCGCCTGGACGACCCGGACAACACGGGTTCGTTCACTGGCGAACTGGAGCGCGCCGTGCGGCGCCGCCTTCCCGACGAGGTGTTCGTCACGGAACAGGGCGAGTACCGGGTTTTGGAAGCCATCGAAGGCTGGAACGCCCGGCTCAACATTCCGGTCCACCTCCGGCCCGACGACCGCTTCTTCTGCACGACGGTCGATTTCGCCCGCTGGGCGGAAGGCCGCCGCAGCTATCGGATGGAGAACTTCTACCGCTCGATGCGGGAACGGACCGGCATCTTGATGCAGGACGGCGAACCCGAGGGCGGCCGTTGGAACTTCGACGCGGAGAACCGCAAGCCCTGGCCCGCCGACCGCAAGCCACCCGAGCGGCTGCGCTTCCCGCCCGACGCCGTCACACGCGATGTGATCGACCTCGTGGACCGCCAGTTCCCCGGCCATTTCGGCGACCTCGATGGCTTCGGCTGGGGCGTCACCCGCGCCGACGCCCTGGCGTCGCTCGAGAGCTTCGTGGCCGATTGCCTGCCGTTCTTCGGCGACTACCAGGACGCCATGCGGTCGGGCGAACCGTTCCTCTATCACGCCACCCTATCGCCCTACCTCAATGCCGGTCTGCTGACGGCACGCGAAGTCTGCACCCGGGCCGCAGAGGCCTATGCGGCCGGCCATGCGCCGCTCAACGCTGTCGAGGGCTTCGTGCGACAGCTCCTCGGTTGGCGCGAATTCGTCCGCGGCGTCTACTGGTTCCGCATGCCGGACTACAAGGATACGAATGCGCTCGGTGCCGGGCGAGCGCTCCCGTCATTCTATTGGACCGGCGAGACCGATATGAACTGCCTCGCCCAGGCCATCGCGGACACGCGGCACCAAGCCTACGCGCATCACATCAACCGCCTCATGATCACGGGCAATTTCGCTTTGCTGGCCGGCGTCGCGCCGGCCGAGATCGAGGCTTGGTATCTCTGCGTCTATGCCGACGCCTACGACTGGGTGGAATTGCCCAACGTCCATGGCATGTCGACCTTCGCGGATGGTGGGCTCATGGCCTCCAAGCCCTATGCGGCGGGAGGCGCCTATATCGACCGCATGTCGGACTACTGCGGCGGCTGCCGATATCGCCCGAAGCTCAGGTCCGGCCCGGGGGCCTGTCCGTTCAACTATCTCTGTTGGGCGTTCCTGATCCGCAACGCGCCGACGTTGGGCGGCAATCACCGGCTTGCGATGCCGTACCGCACGATCGCCAGATGGGACGAGGAGCGCCGCGCCGCGATCCTGGCCGAGGCCGAGGCGTTTCTCGACGGGCTGCCGACCGGCTACCCGTGAGCCGGACGGCGCGGTGTCGTCAGCCCGGGATCATCCAAGGCGTCACATATTGCTGGATCACCACCACGATACCGAGCAGCACCGTGAGGATGATGCTGTGCTTGAACGTGCGGGCGAAGACGACGCCCTCCTGCCCCTTCAGGTCCGTCACCGACACGCCGGTCGCGATGTTCTGAGGCGAGATCATCTTGCCCATCACACCGCCCGACGAGTTGGTGGCAGCGATCAATATGGGGTTCAGGCCGAGCTGGTTGGCCGCGACCACCTGCAAGTTGCCGAAAAGCGCATTGCCTGACGTGTCGGATCCCGACAGGAACACCGCGACCCAACCCAGGAACGCCGACACCAGCGGGAAGAACACGCCGACCGACGCGACCGCCTTGCCCAGCGTGTACGTCATGCCCGAATAGTTCATCAGGAAGGCGAGACCGACGATCAGTGCGACCGTGAGGATGGCGATGCGGGCCTGTCGCCACGTGCGACCCACGCAGAGCACGAACTCGGCCAAGGGCAACCGCACGATGAGGGCCGTGATGACGGTGGCGACCAGGATGGCAGTGCCGCCCGAGAGCGGCTGGAACGTGTAGACGGCGGCGTAAGGCTTGCCGTAGAGCGTGATGAACACCGCGTTGTGAAGTCCCGGCCAGAACACCTTGACCGAGCCGATGTCGGGTATCTTGAGCGACGTCCAAATGATCACGGTGGCCGCCACGATGACCCAGGGCAGCCAGCCCTGCCAGGACGGAACGCCGCCCCGCCGCGTTCCCGCGGCCCCCATCGTGGCCGGACGTGCCATCGCGAACGCCGGGTCGAACCGCGGTTTCCAGACCTGCAGAAACCCAATGGTGACGATCAGCGAACCCAGTGACGCCAGCACGTCCGTGAGCTTGTAATCGATGTAGTTCGACGAGATGAACTGTGTTGCCGCGAAGGACAGGCCCGCCACGAGCAGCACCGGCCACAGCGCCGCGACGGAGCGCCGGCCGCTGTAGACGAACATGACATAGAAGGGCAGCAGCAATCCGAAGAGCGGCAACTGCCGGCCGATCATGGCGCCCAGGGTGACATCCGACAGGTTGGTAACCTGGCCCAGCACCGTGACGGGCGCCCCGAGCGCACCGAAGGCTACGGGCGCGGTATTGAAGATCAGCGTGAAGGTCAGTGCCTCGATGGGTTCATAACCCACCAGGATGAGAAGCGCACTGGTGATGGCGATGGGCGTGCCGAAGCCCGAGACGCCCTCAAGCAGAGCACCGAAGCAGAACCCGATCACCACCAGCACGATGCGGCGATCATTGGGCAGGTGCTCGATGACCCAGTCGCGAAAGGCGTCGAAGCGGCCCGACGCCACCGCGACGTTGTAGAGCAGCAGAGCGTTGACCACGATCCACATCACGGGCCAGAGCGCGAAGACGATGCCGTTCAGCGTTGCGTCGAGCGCGAGACTGGCGGGTAATTGCCACACGAGTGTCGCCAGCACGAAGGCTACGACGAGGCCGACGCCGGATGCCTGCCAGGCGGGGCGGCGCAAGATGCCGAGCATCACAAGAACCGTGGCGATCGGCACGGCCGCGACCAGGAACGACAGCAGAAGATTATCGCCGACCGGCGTCAGCAACTGATTGAACACAGGCGAGTCCCCCTCGAATTTTGGGTGGACTGTGTCGTAATTATGATCTTCGTGCAATGCGGCTCTGCCGCCCGCACGTGGAATTCTGTCACATTTCGCGACGCTGGAACAAAGATGGCGCACCCCGCGGGTGCGCCATCTTTGTTCGTCAGGACAGAGCAACCGGGCTCCGCCTCATGCGCCGGGAGTTGGCGTCAACGACCGTCAGGGGCCTCGGCATCAGAGGAGGCACAGGCTCGTTGAGGCGAGGCGGCGACCGCCGCGGTCATCCTCAGCTGGCTTGCGCCGACAGGGCCTTCACGCGGGCAGACAGACGGGACACTTTGCGTGACGCCGTGTTGGCGTGGATGATGCCCTTCTGGGCCGAGCGCATGACGATCGATTCGGTGGTCGCCAGAACGGTCTTGGCGACTGCGGCATCGCCGTTGGCGATCGCTTCCTCGGCCTTGCGAAGCTGCGTACGCATCGCGCTACGGCGCATGCGGTTGACGGCCGTGCGGCGTGCGAGCTTGCGGACGGCCTTCTTGGCCGAAGAGGTATTCGCCATCTGGAGTTCCCGAGAGAGGTGCGGCCCCGAGAACGGAAGACCACGCCGATGTGCCGACGCCTCGGCGCCGCGGAACCGTATCTATAGTCGCGACCCGGCGGCAGCGTCAACGGTTCAGTCGATCGCGAGCCGCAAAAAAGGTTGCCCAGCCACGCCCACGCGCCTATAAGGCGCGCTCTTCACGAACCGTCCGGCCTGCCAGGGCTGCCGTGGCGGTTTCTGTGCTCGTCCTCGAACACGATGGGCTCGCCGGCACCATACCGGATTAGCCTGCATGAGAGCCAAATGCCCAAGTTGAAGACCAAATCCGGCGCCAAGAAGCGCTTCAAGATCACCGGCACCGGCAAGGTGCTCTACGCCCAGGCCGGGAAGCGGCACGGGATGATCAAGAGGACCAACAAGCAGATCCGCAACTTGCGTGGCACCGCGGTGCTGTTCAAGACGGACGGCGACAACATCAAGCGGTTCTTCCTGCCGAACGGCTGACCGTCGCAACCTGCTGCCCTCTCGACCTTTCACCGAAAGACATCATCCATGGCCCGCGTCAAACGCGGCGTGACGTCTCACGCCAAGCACAAGAAGACACTCGATGCCGCCAAAGGCTTCTACGGCCGGCGCAAGAACACGATCCGCACCGCCAAGGCTGCCGTCGATCGCTCAATGCAGTATGCGTATCGCGACCGCAAGAACAAGAAGCGCACCATTCGGGCACTGTGGATCCAGCGTCTCAACGCTGCCGTCCGCGAACTCGGTCTGACCTACAGCCGCTTCATCGACGGCCTCAACAAGGCAGGCATCGAACTCGACCGCAAGGTGTTGTCGGAACTCTGCATCACCGAGCCGGAGGCCTTCAAGGCCATCGTCGAAAAGGCGAAGAGCGCGCTTCCCGCCACGGCGTGAGATCGAGGCCGTAGAAGGGCCGCGGCGCTGGTAGCGCGGCCCATTGCAGGATGACGACTGGACCATGGTCGACGAGGCCGAACTCGAAGGCACCATCCTGGCCGAGGTCGGGGCGGCCGACAGCGAGGCGGCGCTCGACGCCGTCCGCGTGGCGGCGCTTGGCAAGAGGGGCTCCGTGTCGGCCCTGATGGCGACGCTGGGGCGGATGGCGCCCGACGAGCGCAAGGCCAAGGGTGCGGCCCTGAACATCCTCAAGGACCGCGTGTCCGCGGCCCTGTCGGAGCGCCGCGACGCGCTGGCCGCGCAGGCGCTGGCGGCGCGGCTCGCCTCGGAGACCCTCGACGTCACCCTGCCGGTGCGCGCGCCTCCCGTGATGACGGGCCGCCTCCACCCGATCAGCCAGGTGACGGACGAGATCACGGCCATCTTCGCCGACATGGGCTTCGCCATCGCCGAAGGACCGGACATCGAGACCGACTTCTACAATTTCACGGCGCTGAATTTTCCGGTCGGCCACCCGGCGCGGGAGATGCACGACACGTTTTTCTTCAATCCGGGTCCCGACGGCGAGCGGCGCCTCTTGCGCACGCATACGTCTCCCGTCCAGGTCAGGACCATGCTGGCCCAGAAGCCGCCGATCCGGGTCGTCTGCCCAGGACGGACCTATCGCATGGACAGCGACCAGACCCACACGCCGATGTTCCACCAGGTCGAGGGTCTGGTGATCGACAAGCGCGCCAACCTCGCCAACCTGAAATGGGTGCTGGAGGAGTTCTGCCGCGCCTTCTTCGAGGTCGACAGCGTCACGATGCGGTTCAGGCCATCGTTCTTCCCCTTCACCGAGCCCTCGATGGAGGTCGATATCCAGTGCGATCGACGCGGCGACGAGATCCGCTTCGGCGAGGGCCAGGACTGGCTGGAGATCCTGGGCTGCGGCATGGTGCACGCCAACGTGCTGCGCCACTGCGGCATCGACCCCGACGAGTACCAGGGCTTCGCCTGGGGCCTGGGCATCGACCGCATCGCCATGCTGAAATACGGCATGCCGGACCTGCGCCCGTTCTTCGAGGCCGACGTACGGTGGTTAAACCACTACGGCTTCCGCCCGCTCGACATCCCGACGCTGGCGGGCGGTCTCACGGGATAGGAGAGTTATGATGGGGGCGGCGGCGAAGCTGACGGACGACGACATCAAGGCGATCGCCGATGCGGTGCTCGGATCCGAGATGGCGGATCTTGGCTTCGAGGGAGTCGAGGTTCGACATCGCGAGATATACCCGGACGAACCCTCGCTTTTCGTCAGAGCCAAAGTAGCGGAGGAGGTTCCGGCTCCCTTCGACGCGAAGCGCTTCGGCCGCCTGCGCGGGGTTCTCCACAACGCGCTCCTGGCGCGTGGCGAGGAGCGGTTTCCCCACTTCAGCCTCAATCGGGCCGGCGATGTACCTCCAGACGTTGACGCTATCTTGGGCGAACTGTGAATCCTGATCACCTGGTCGAGCTTGCAGAGCAGATCCTTCAGATCGGGACCGGCTACCCGCGGCAGGCGACGATCAACAGAGCTGTCAGTACCGCCTACTATGCCCTGTTCCACGCTTTGTCTCAGGACTGTGTCGCGCGAACGGTCCGGGCGCCCCGAAGCTCTCTTTACTGGCCCATTGTCACGCCGATCTACCGTGCGATCGAGCATGCGTCGGCCAGACGGGTGTTCGACCGCATAACGAAGGACATGGCAGCGTCTCGCGCGCTCAGGGAGGTCGCGGAGGCGTTTCTCGAATTGCAGTCGGCTCGCATAACAGCCGATTACGACCCTCGACCAGACAACCGCCTCTCGCGAAAGGAGGCTGTGGATCTCCTCCAGCAAGGCCGTGCCGCGATCGACGCACTGCGGTCCATGCCGAAGGACCGTCGCTTGCTCCTCGCCGTCCAGCTCATCTCCAAGCCGCGTTGACACGGCACCTCACCCCTCCGGCACACTCCCATGAAATTCACCCTGTCCTGGCTCAAGGATCACCTCGACACCGAGGTCCCGCTCGCCGAGATCACCGCGGCGCTGACCCGGATCGGCCTCGAAGTCGAGGGCGTCGATGATCCGGCGGCGAAGCTGCGCGGCTTCACGGTCGCGCGCATCTTGGAGGCCGCGCAGCACCCCAATGCCGACCGGCTCCGGGTCTGTTCGGTCGACATCGGCGTGGGCAGCCCCGTCCAGGTCGTGTGCGGCGCCCCCAATGCCCGGGCCGGCCTCGTCACCGTCTTCTCGGCGCCCGGCACTTATATCCCGGGCAAAGACCTGACCATCAGCGCAGGAGTGATCCGCGGCGTCGAATCCAAGGGTATGCTGTGCTCGGCCTCGGAACTCGGCCTGTTGGACGAGCACGACGGCATCATGGACCTGCCCGCAGAAGCACCGATCGGGGTCCCCTACGGCACCTGGGCCGAGCTCGATGATCCGGTGATCGACGTGGCGCTGACGCCGAACCGCCCCGACGCAACCGGCGTCCACGGCATCGCCCGAGACCTCGCGGCTGCCGGCCTCGGCAGGCTGAAGGATCAGCCCGCGCCCGCCATCGAGGGCCGCTTCGCGCAGCCGGTCCCGGTGCGGCTGGATCTCGCCCCCGAGGATGAGGCGCTCTGCCCGGCTTTCGGGTTGCGCCTCGTGCGCGGCGTCAAGAACGGCCCGTCACCCGATTGGCTGCAACGCCGGCTCGCGGCGATCGGGCTGCGCTCCATCAACGCGCTGGTCGACATCACCAACTTCGTGACGTTCGACCGTGGAAGGCCGCTGCATGTCTTCGACGCCGCCAAGGTCCGCCGCGACCTCGTGGTACGGTGCGCGCGGAACGGCGAGACGCTCGCGGCGTTGAACGGCAAGACCTATACCCTCGACCCCTCGACCGTGGTGATCGCCGACGCGAACGGCGTCGAGTCCATCGCCGGCATCATGGGGGGCGAGGCTTCGGGCTGCGGCGACACCACGACCGACGTGCTGATCGAGAGCGCGTTGTGGGACCCGGTCAATATCGCCCAGACGGGCCGAAGGCTCGGCATTACGAGCGATGCCCGCTACCGCTTCGAGCGTGGCGTCGACCCCGCCTTCTGCCTGCCGGGGCTCGACCTCGCGACGCAGCTCGTACTCGACATCTGCGGCGGGGAGGCCTCCGACGTCACGCTGACCGGCGAGGTGCCGCGGCCCGACCACCGCATCGACTTTCCCTTGAGCGAGGTCCACCGCCTGACGGGCCTCGACCTGCCGGCCTCCGACATGCAGCGCATCCTCGAGAAGCTCGGCTTCGACCTCGTGGGTCATCCGGACAACGGCGACCGGATCGTGGCCCGGGTTCCGAGCTGGCGCCCCGACGTCCATGGCAAGGCCGACCTCGTCGAGGAGATCGTCCGCATCGCCGGCCTCGACAGGGTCGAGTCGCAGCCGCTGCCGCGCGACCCCGGCGTGGCGCGCCCCGTGCTGACATTGCTGCAGCGACGCACCCGACTCGCCAAACGCGTGCTGGCTGGCGAAGGCCTGCTCGAAGCCGTGACCTGGAGCTTCGTGTCGGACCAGCAGGCCCGCGCTTTCGGGGGCGGAGCGCCCGAACTCCAACTCGCCAACCCCATCGCGGCGGAACTCTCGACCATGCGGCCGAGCCTGCTGCCGGGCCTTCTCGCCGCGGCCGGGCGCAATGCGGCACGGGGCCTCGGCGACGTCGCCCTGTTCGAGATCGGCCAGATCTTCCTCGGCGACGGCGAGGGCGATCAACGGATCGCGGCTGCAGGCCTGCGCCGCGGCACTGCCAAGCCGGCCGGCGCCGGACGACACTGGTCGGGCACGGCCGGAGCGGTCGGGGTCTTCGACAGCAAGGCCGATGCGATGGCGCTGATCGTGGCGCTCGGGATCTCGGCAGGCGCCGTGCAGATCGTGCCGGGCGGCCCCGATTACCTGCATCCCGGTCGGTCGCTCACCTTCCGCATGGGGCCGAAGAACACGATCGGCTGCTGTGGCGAGCTGCACCCGGAGCTGCTGCGCCGCTTCGACGTCGCGGGACCGGTGAGCTGTTTCGAGATGGTGCTCGACGCCCTGCCGGCCCCCAAGGCCCGCCCCACCAAGGCACGACCCAAGCTGGTCCTGGCGGACCTCATGCCGGTCGAGCGTGATTTCGCCTTCCTGGTCGATCGCGCGGTCGCCGGAGCGGACCTGGTGGGGGCCGCCCAGGGGGCCGACCGGGCGCTTGTGACGGATGTGGCGGTGTTCGACGTCTACGAAGGCGCCGGAGTGCCGCAGGGGCAGAAGTCCGTGGGCCTGGCCGTGACGCTGCAGCCACGCGGCAAGACCCTGACCGATGCCGACCTCGATGCCGTCAGCCGCCGTATCGTCGAGGCCGTATCGAAGAAGACCGCGGCGGTGCTGCGGGGCTGAGTCGTGTCTCGGGCGGCAGGGAAGCCTGCCGGCGCGCGCGCTATGCCGTTCGCAGCGCCGAGCGGTCGTGCTACATCGGCTCTACCCCGCGACCGGTCCACCACCGCGCCGCACCGACAGGGACTTGCCGATGATCGACCTCTACTACTGGCCGACGCCCAACGGGCACAAGATCACGCTGTTCCTCGAAGAGGTCGGCCTGCCCTACACGATCCATCCGATCGATATCGGCAAGGGCGACCAGTTCAAGCCCGACTTCCTGAAGATCGCACCGAACAACCGCATGCCCGCCATCGTCGACCACGCGCCAGCCGATGCTGGAGCGCCGATCTCGCTGTTCGAATCGGGCGCCATCCTGCTCTACTTGGCCGAGAAAACGGGCCGCTTCCTTCCTGCGGATCCGCGCGGCCGCGCCCAGACGCTCGAATGGCTGTTCTGGCAGATGGGCGGCCTCGGCCCGATGGCGGGGCAGAACCACCATTTCGCGATCTATGCGCCAGAGAAGCTTCCCTACGCGATCGATCGCTACGTCAAGGAGACCAATCGCCTCTACGGCGTGCTCGACCGCCAGCTCGCCGGGCGCGACTACATCGCGGGCGCCTATTCGATCGCCGACATGGCGGCCTATCCGTGGGTCGTGCCCCACGAGCGCCAGGGCCAGAACCTCGACGATTTCCCCCATCTCAAGCGCTGGTTCCACGCGATCCACGACAAGCCCGCCACGATCGCGGCCTATGCGAAGGGCGAGACGGTGAACCGGGCCAAGGAGATGAGCGAGGAGGACAAGAAGGTCCTGTTCGGCCAGACCGCGGCCTCCATCGCGCCGCGCTGAGGGTCTCCGCGGACATCACGGCTTCATCTCGTTCACCGCTGCGCCGTCGAGTGCTACGGGTTCGGGCCAGTGATGTCCGTAGATGCCCTGAGCGCCCGAGATCCCGAACGAGACACCGATCATGACCGACACCATCAAGCTTACGACAGAGGACGGCGTCACGATCGACGCCTACCGGGCTGAGCCCGTCGGCAGACCCAGGGGCGGCATGGTGGTGCTGCAGGAGATCTTCGGCGTGAACGCCCATATTCGCCGCGTCGCGGACGGTTTCGCGGCCGAGGGCTACCTCACGATAGCCCCGGCCCTGTTCGACCGCGCCAAGCCGGGCGTCGAGATGGGTTACGGGCCCGACGACATCGAGGCCGGCAGCGGCCTGGTAGGCCGGATCGCCCCCGCCAAGACCATGATGGACGTGGCGGCCGCCGTGAAGGCGGCCTCCGCGGGTGGCAAGGTCGGCGTCGTCGGCTATTGCTGGGGCGGCTCGCTCGCCTTCGCGGCGGCCTGCACGCAGGACGGGCTCGCGGCGGCGGTCGGCTATTACGGCGGCACCATCGCCAGGATGCTCGACCAACGACCCAAGGTGCCGACGATGCTGTATTTCGGCGAGCAGGACGCGCATATTCCGATGGGTGACGTCGACGCCATCAGGGCCGCCCTGCCCAACGTGCCGGTCCACACCTACCCGGCCGGCCACGGCTTCAACTGCGACGCCCGCGGCTCCTACGACGGCCCGAGCGCTGCGCAGGCGCTCCACCGCACGCTGGCGTTCTTCGGCCACCACCTCGGCTGAGAACCAAGCCCACGCCGACGGAGAGCCGCCGCGTGAGCACGTCGAAGTCTGGTCCGAACGGGCGCCATGGCGAATCCGCCACGGAGGTGTTCGGGGCATTCCTGCGGCTCGGCCTCACCAGCTTCGGCGGCCCGGCCGCGCATCTCGGCGATTTTCGTGCCGAATTCGTGGAACGCCGCCGCTGGCTCGACGAGCCCGCTTATGCCGATGTGGTCGGGCTTTGCCAGTTCCTGCCGGGTCCCGCATCGAGCCAGACCGGATTCGCATTCGGCCTGATGCACGCCGGCCGGACTCGCGGCCTGGGCCGGCTTCACGCTGCCCTCGGCGGCGCTGCTGGTGGTGTTCGCATCGGGTGCCGCGAGCCTCTCGGCCTCGCGCGCCGGCGCCGGACTGCTACAGGGCCTGAAGCTTGTCGCGGTGGCGATCGTGGCCCAGGCCGTGTGGAGCATTCGGGGCGATCGGGCGAAATCATTCGGAGCCGTCCAACGTCGCCTCCTCCACCACGCTGGCCGAGCAAGCTCGGCTTCGCGTGGTCCCCCTCCTCCGCGATGCGGAAGAGGATACGCGGCCCATCCGGCG
>JAABUM010002005.1_pt1 | contig 28698 bp, 29 predicted proteins | sample 5559161 | NCBI WGS metagenome assembly JAABUM01 (sample SAMN10711868, study PRJNA513369) | rock metagenome | isolation source: Antarctica rocks | place: Antarctica: Victoria Land, Siegfried Peak nord
TGCCCGTAGCTGGCACCGCGCCACTCCTGCCGACTGCCGACTGCCGACCGCCGACTACCCACAGGGAGGCGACGATGACCGGACACGTCACGGCGGTGAGCAGCGGCGCGACCCATGAGTTCAGCAAGGCGGGGCGAGCGGCGATCCGGCTCCTGGTGGGGCTGGGGGTGGAGGGGGACGCGCACGCGGGCGCGACGGTGCAGCACCGCTCGCGGGTGGCGCGCGACCCGAATCAGCCGAATCTGCGCCAGGTCCATTTGATCCACGCGGAACTCCACGACGAGTTGCGCGCGGGCGGCTTCGCGGTGGCGGCGGGGGAGATGGGCGAGAACATCACCACGGCGGGGGTCGCGCTGCTCGATCTGCCGACCGGCACGCGCCTGCGCCTCGGGGCGGCGGCGATCGTGGAGATCACCGGCCTGCGGAACCCCTGCGCGCAACTCGACGGCTTCCAGCGGGGACTGATGGCCGCAACGCTCGATCGCGACGCCGAGGGGAACCTGATTCGCAAGGCGGGCGTGATGGGGGTCGTGCTGGCGGAGGGAGTCGTGCGCCCCGGCGATCCGATCGCGGTCGAGCTGCCGCCCGCGCCGCACCAGCCGCTCGCGCCGGTCTGATACGGAATCCTGCTGATCGCGTACGCGCGCGTTGCTCCTCACGAGTGCCGGAACCGACGCATAACGCAACGATACAAGCGGATTCCGCACGAGGAAGCGAGAAAAAGGACGGAACAGGAGACATGGAGGCACAGAGGGGGACGGGAGAAGAACGATATACGACTGCGGTCCTGTCGGCGAGATCTCGATATACCCGTAGCTTGACGGCGGCGGGTGCTGATACGGGGCGGGAGACGGGGGCCTGATTTTTCAGCGCCGACCGGTTCGAGCGGGTGTATGCGTTGTTGCGGCAGGAGCGGAAGACGCACACGCGGCAACGTGAGGCGGTCTGCCTGTCCCTCGACGCGCGCTGCTGGCTGGCCCGCAGCGGGGCTTCCTTCCGGGGCGTGGAACACGTCTATACGCGCTTCGCGCGCCGGGACGCCCTCGGCGTCTGGGAGCACCTGTTAGCCGGTGTCGCAGATGCCCCCGACCTGTAGGGCGTGATGATCGCCGCGACGGTGGTGCGCGCACCACCGTCGCGGCGGCTTCGGCACCAGGATCCATGTCCCAGTCGACGCGCTGAGCTACCCGCTGCGCTTCCTGCTGACGAGCGGTGCGACGGGCGACAATCCCAGGCGTTCCCGCTCCTACCAGGGGTATGGGCGGGGGGGCTCGCCGACCGGGGGGACGATGCGGACGCGACACTGGCGCACCTCGCGCAGCAGACGTAGGCCCGGGCGACTACGCCGTCTGCAAGGGGCGGCATCCGGTCGAGTGCTTCGTCGGCAAGCACAAGCACTTCCGCCGCGTCTTCGCGCGCTTCGATAAGTACGCCAAACGCTTCCTGGCCTTTGCCCGCTTCGTCCGCAGCGCCACCCGGCTCCGGTGAATTCGTCGATAGAACCTAGCCGACGGGCAACTGCTGCAATGTCCAGCCATTGCCGTCCGGATCGCTGAAGGAGGCGTACAGGACCCCCCCGAGGTCTTGGACCGCGCCAATCTCCATCCCCCGTTCGACGAGTTCCGTGCGCGCCGCGTTGATGTCGGAGACAACCAGATGCAAGCCCTGGACAGAGCCCGGCGGCGTGTCCACGATCCCGGCCCCCAGCACGATCGAGCAGGCCGAGCCGGACGGGGTCAGCTGCACGATGCGCATCACGTCGCTGACCCTGATGTCATGGTCGGCGTTGAAGCCGACCTTCTCGGTGTAGAAAACCTTCGCGCGGTCAATATCCGAGACGGGAATCGGCACCACTTCGAGCTTCCAATCCATGCGGCATCGTCCTTTCGTGCGGTCGCTTGTCGGTGACTGGCCCGCGCGCCGCCCCGAGGGCACGGCGCCCGTCGGCGGACAGCGCGAACACGAACGCTGATCCGTCGGCGTCTTCGATACAGGTCGGGGGCGTTTCGATCCCGCGCCCCCATACACAGAGGATAGCCCCGGTGAGGGGGTGCGGTCTTGTACGAAATGGCAAGGCTACCCCGGCTTGCCCGATCGGACGATTTGCGCGGGTGTATGCCCGATCCATCGCCTGAGCGCCCGGGTCAGATGCGGCTGATCGAAATAGCCGACCTCGTGGACGGTGTCGAGGATAGCGGCACCCTGCTCAAGGAGCGCCGCAGCGCGTTGCGCGCGCTCGACCTGACGGACATGGCCCTGCGTCAGGCCGGTGGCCCGCAAGAACCGATGCCGCGCCGTGCGGGGCGATAGCTCGTGTGGGTGATCGTGTAGCACCGCGTCCACAACCGGGTCGCGGATCAGCGCGTTGTCGCGCACGAGCCGGGCCACGAACGTCTCCACGTTGCCGTAGTCGGGACGTTGCCGCGCGGAGCCGTCGAGCCAGAAGGATCGGGCCGTCGCACCGGGGAGGATCGTCTCCGTGTCCAGAAAGCGCGTCGCGGGAAGGTGGGGCATGAATGTACCGAGCGTGAACCTGATCCAGAGGATCTCGGCACCCTCAGTGTACGACGTGATGCCGGCGGTCGTCCACGGCCCGACGACCAGCACTCGCATGTCACCGTTCTGCCTGATGATGACCATATGCCAATGGCATTCGGCGGGGCGGATAGGCGAACCAGCGCTCATGGTTCGCCCCCGTGCCACCGTCTCGATGTAGGGCGAGTCCGACGATCTCGCCTCGGAGAGGATGCTCATGATTCCGCTCCTCCGTTCGTTCGAGGCGTTATTCATCCGCCAGCCCGCTCGGATTTACGCGAATTTGTGCTGCCAGATCAAGGGGGAAACGAGGGAGCCTCGCGGTTGTAGAAGATAGCAGGCTTGTCGGCGTCGGTGCAAGGATACTGGGTGACTCATACGGCTACGTCCAGAACACGGTGGCTTTCATGGGCGCGAGGGAGCTCTGCTGCCAGGCCCACAAGTGGGCGAGCACATCCTTGATCGACCAGGTGTCATCAAACTGTGGGGTTGGGGCTTGCTCTGCACCCAGGCGTGGCGGCGGGGTCTCCCGGCGCGTGAATTGCTTTGACTCACGATCGGCGCTGGTAGAGGATACTAAGCGAACCGTAGGGCGAGGGACGCCCGGCGGGCACGGATGGGGCGACGATGGGTGAGGCGACACGACCCTCGCGCGAGGATCGGGTGCGGATCATCGCGTGGCTGCGGCTGGCGCGGGTCTACCATCGGATCGATCGGACCTCGGCGGATTTTTTGCGGCAATGGAATCTCAGCGTGGCCCAGTTCGATGTGCTGGCCCAGGTCGGCGCGCGCGAGGGGCTGACGCAGCAGGAGTTGGCCGACCATCTGCTGGTGACGAAAGGGAACATCTCGCAACTCCTCGCGCGGATGGAGCGGCGTGGGCTGGTGCGCCGCACGCAGGAGGGGCGCGCGCTGGTCCTGTCGCTCACGACGGAGGGGCGACGCTTGCGCGACACGGTCGTGCCCGCGCAGGAGGCGCTGATCGCCGCACGCCTCGCGCCGCTCGATCCGGCGGGGCTGCGGGGCTTGTCGAGCGCCCTCCGCGCGCTCGATCGACCACCGTCCGAGGAATAAAGCGGAGAGCTCGTGGTTTAGTAGTAAACGATAGCGCCGCTGCGGGCGAGCGGCGTCCGGTGCGGCGCTAGATGAGAGGAACACCATGACGGTCATTGCGACCACCGCCGAGCCCCCGGCCCACGCCCGGACCCGTTACCCGATCAACGACCTGCTGCGCCGCCGCTGGAGCGCGCGCACCTTCGCCGCGATGCCGGTCGCGCCCACAACGCTCGGCAGCCTTTTCGAGGCGGCGCGCTGGTCTCCCTCGGCGGGGAACGGCCAGCCGTGGAGTTTCATCGTCGCCGACAAGACCACCGACCCGGACGGCTTCGCACGCGCCCTGGCGACGCTCAACGAGAGCAACCAGACGTGGGTGCGGGAGGCGCCGGTCCTGATCTTCGCGCTCACGCGGCGGATCCGCCCCGACGGCAAGGAGCACAGCCGGGCGCAGTACGATCTCGGGCTGGCGACCAAGGGCCTGGTGGTGGAGGCGATCGAGCGGGGGCTGAACGTCCGCCAGATGGCCGGCTTCGATGCGGAGGCGGTGCGCGCCCTCTACCAGATCCCCGCCGAGCATGACCCGATCGTGGCGATCGCCGTCGGCTACCCCGCCGCGCCCGATCCGGATAATCCGCCAGCGGCGCGCGAGCGCAAGCCGCTCGAAGCGTTCGTCTTCAGCGGCCAATTCGGGCAGGCGTATGAGGGGTTGCAAGGCGAGTAACGAAGTACGAAGTACGAGCGACGAAGTACGAACCGGGTCGGCACCGTGCCACTTCGTACTTTCTCAGGGAGTTCACAATGGCTGACACCACGATCACCGGCTTGCATCACATCTCGATCGTGTCGGGGGACGCGGCGCGCACGGTCGATTTCTACACGCGCGTGCTGGGGTTGCGCCTCGTCAAGCAGACGGTCAACTTCGACGACACGGCGCATTACCACCTCTATTTCGGCGATGCGTTGGGGCGCCCCGGCTCGGCGATCACCTTCTTCGAGTGGCCGGGGGCCGTGCGCGGCGCGCCGGGCGTCGGGGGGACGCACCACTTCGCGCTGACGGTGGCCGACCGCGACCAACTCCTGCGCTGGAAGCGGTGGCTGACGGATCTCGGCGTCGGGGTCAACGGCCCGCTGGATCGGCACTACTTCACGTCGCTCTACCTGCACGACCCGGACGGCACGATCGTGGAACTCGCCACGCGCGGGCCGGGCTGGACGATCGATGAGTCGCCGGACGCGCTCGGTCGGGCCTTCCGGGCACCGCCGGAGGCGATGCTGGCGGCGAACCGGGACGCGGCGCGGATCGCGGCGGAAGGGTGGCCGGAGCCGGTCCCGGCGATCGACGCGGCGATGGCGCTGACGGCGGGGATGCACCACATCACGGCGATCGGGGCCGACATCGCGCGCACCGATGATTTCCTGGGTGAGTTGCTCGGCCTGCGCCGCGTTAAGATGACCAGCAACTTCGATGCGCCCGACTCGGCGCACTGGTATTGGGGGGTCGGCGACGGCCAGCCGGGGACGATCCTGACCTACTTCGAGCGCAAAGGGCCGGAGGCAGCCCCGGCGCGGCTGGGCGCTGGGCAGACGCACCACTACGCGCTGAGCGTGCCGGATGAGGAGGCGCAACTCGCCTGGCGCGAGCGGCTGCTGCGTGCGGGTCGCCCGGTCTCCCCGGTGCAGGACCGGATTTACTTCAAGAGTATCTACACGCGCGACCCGGACGGCCACATCGTGGAACTGGCGACGGCGGGGCCGGGCTTCGCCGTCGATGAGCCCCCGGACGACCTCGGGACGCGCCTGCAACTGCCGCCCTGGCTGGAAAGTCGGCGTGCGGAGATCGCGGCGGGCCTGAAGCCGCTGTAAGGTTGGGTGAAGTCGCCGCAGAGACGCAGAGAACGGCGAGAGAACGGGGGGACGGAACAGGAGGCGCAGAGCAGAGAACGGAGAGAGGGACAAAAAGATTGATGGGACAGTGCCAATGCGACCTTCGCTCCTGATGATGACCGCTGCTTTCGCAACACCCCTCAACAAATTTCTCTCCCGTTCTCTGTGTCTCTGTGCCCCCTATTAACCGTCCCTTCGTCTCCCTTTCTCCTCTCTCTGCGTCTCTGCGTCTCTGCGGTGACCGTTTCTTGCATTGGAGGGCGCGATGAGCGAGGTACGAGTGACGCTGACGGGTGAGGAGTTGGCGCGGGCGCGCGGGGCGATCGTGTTGATCCACGGGCGCGGCGCGAGCGCGGAGGACATCCTGGGGCTGGCGGGGGAACTGGACACGACCGGGCTGGCGCTGGTCGCGCCGCAGGCACCGGGCGGGGCCTGGTATCCGCAGAGTTTCTTGCAACCGTTGGAGCGCAACGAGCCGTGGCTCTCGGCGGCGCTGGGGACGGTTGGGGCGCTCGTGGCGCGTCTCGGCGAGGCCGGGATCGGGCCGGAGTGGATCGTGCTGCTCGGCTTCTCGCAGGGGGCCTGCCTGGCGACGGAGTGGGCCGCGCGCAACGCCCGGCGCTACGGCGGCGTGGTGGCGCTGAGCGGCGGCTTGATCGGCCCGGACGGCACGCCGCGCGACTATGCGGGTTCCTTGAACGGCACGCCGGTCTTCCTGGGGTGCAGCGACGCGGACTTCCACATCCCGAAGGAGCGCGTGACCGAGAGCGCGGCGGTGCTCGGCGCGCTGGGCGCGGCGGTGGATGTGCGCCTCTATCCCGGCATGGGCCACACGGTCAACGAGGACGAGTTGTCGGCGGCGCAGGCGATCCTCGATGGTGTGCGCGGGGGGTAGCAGGGGATCACCGCAGAGAAAGGGATGACAAGGAATTCGGGCGGGCCAGTGTCAACAGACACCGGGCCGCCCTATATGGACGGACGCGCTCGCCAGTGGTTGTCCGTCGCTCCGGCGCTATGCCGCGAGGGCCATTCGGGACGAGTGGGGAAGCGGTATGTTCGCCCCGCGAATCTGCCGACTACGAGGCATCGCCCTTGTACGCCGGGTTCTTCTTGTAATACCCCTCGACCTTCTTACCGTCCGCGCGGGTGTAGCCGGATACCCAGAATTGCTTCCGCTCGCCTGGCTCCGGCTCCTTATCACTGTCCGCGCCCGAGTATTTCCGCCCGGTGGTGCGTTCCTCTTTCCAGGCCGCGCCCTTTTTCACTGGCATGCCACGCTCCTTTCTCGATGTTGTCACGATCCTTCACGGGCTTGCTGAGTGCGCCAAAGCAAGAGTCGTGCCAGATGATGCAATCATAAAACCATTGAAGATCGCATCGTGATACTAGATCGCGTCGATCGCTACGATCATCACTTGATCGGCGCACAACGCTTGCTGGCATAGCGTCCGGTGGTCTGGGTCAGCGCGTGAAGACCGTCCCGCGCATGTAGTCGGCCTCGGGGGAGACGAGGAAGGCGAGGATGCGCGCCACGCCGTCTGGGGTACCCAGGCGCGATCCGGCGCTGGCGGCGGCGACGGCGGCCTCCGGGTCGCCTCCCGCGCGCTCGGCCTCGGTCGCGATCACGCCCAGCTTCATCGGGGTGGCGATCTCGCCGGGACAGACGGTGTTGACGCGGATGCCGCGCGGGGCGAGCCGCGCCTCCAGTGTCAGGCCGAGGCCGTGGACGCCGGCCTTGCTCGCGCCGTAGGCGAGGGACGAACTCGGGCCGCGCACGCCGCCCCCCGACGAGAGGAGGACGATGACGCCACCCCCGTCCGCTTCGAGGAGCGGTGCAGCGTACCTGGCGCAGCGGAAGCTTCCGGTCACATTCACGTCGAGGACGAGCTCGAACGTCGCGGTCGGCAACTCGTCCGGCTGCTGAAACGCGCCTCGCAGGATCCCCGCCGCGCAGATCAGCGCGTCGAGCCGCCCGTGGCGCTCGCGCACGCCGTCGAAGAGGGCCGCGACCGCCGCCTCGTCGCGCACGTCGACCGCCACGCCCTCGGCCACGCCGCCAGCGTCGCGGATCGCCGCCGCCTCGCGCGCCGCGCCTTCGCCCTGCATGTCCGCGAGGACGACGGTCGCGCCGCGCGCCGCGCAGAGCCGGGCGGTCGCCGCGCCGATCCCCTGCGCCGCCCCGGTGATGACGATGATGCGGGCGTTGAGGTGCATGGGTGTTCCTTTCACGGAATGGGCGGAGTGGGCGAGTGGGCGAGTGGGCGAGTGGGCGAGCAGCGAGTGACGAAGGAGACTCCTGACGTCGGGCTGCTCCCTCGTTCTCTACTGGGCCACTTCGCCCACTTGCCCACTCCGCCCACTCGCCAGCATCCGCCGCACGTTGGCGACGGCGCGCGGCACGGCCTCGTCGGGCAGGTGCTCGATCAGGCCGTAGCCGTCGGGCAGGAGGGCGTCGAAGCGGCGGAAGAAGGTGGCGAAGTCGAGGACACCGTCGCCGGGGACCGTCTCCGCGATGTGGACGACGAGTCCATCATCGGCGCGGACATCCTTGATGTGGGCGGCGGCGATGTCCGGGCCGAGGGTATCGAAGAGGTCATCGAGCAGGCTCTTGGTGTCCCAGAGGGTCGGGAAGTCGCCGACGAAGTTGACCGGGTCGAGGCTGACCTTGATCCACGGCGAGCCGACGCGATCGAGGACGCGCCGGACGCGCGCGACGCTGTCCAGGGTGCTGATGACATGGCATTCGAGCGCGATCGGCACGCCGTAGTGCTGGCACGCGCCGACGACCTCGCGGAGGCTGCGGACGAGCGCATCCTCCGCGCCCTGGCTGTGATTCTCGGGGTGGGGGAACCAGGGGCCGCGCGGATTGCGGCTGCCGGGGCCGGTCATCACCGAGCCCGCGCCGAGGTCGGCGGCGACGCGCACCGCGTGGCCGAGCGTGCGCACCGCCGCGCGGCGCCCCCCTTCGTCGGCGCTGACGAGCGGCTGGTGCCAGCCCCACGATTGGACGATGGCGATCCCCTGCGCCGCGAAGAGGTCGTGCGCGCGGCGGAGCGTCTCGCGCGGCAGCGTCGCGGGGTCGCCCCGGAAGTGGGTGCCGATCCCGGTCACCCCGAGCGCCGCGATCCGTGCCACGCTGCGCTGATCCACTTCGCCGAGATCGTGCGGGACGCATGCGCCCGCGACACCGATACGCATGGGACGCCTCCGGGCGAGTTATCGGTCGTCGGTCGTCAGTCGGCAGAAGGGACTATCGCAGGCGCAGTAGTTGTTGGCAAACTCCGCCTCGCAACGAACCCCTCTGCCGACTGCCGACTATTCCCCGTAGAACCCCGGCGCGTGCCGCAATGTCGCCCACTGCGCGGCGTCGTGGCCGTAGACGAGGACCGCCCCGTGCGCGGCGGCGAGCGCCTGCACGCGGGCGGCGCTGGCGCGGGCGGCGTCCGCGTCCCGGTACACGCCCCAATCGTCGGTGGCGAGCTGGTCGGCGGTGTAGATCGTGTCGATCGCCAGCAGGAACGCTTCGCCGCCTGGCAACTCGACCAGGACCGCCATGTGACCGGCGGCGTGGCCGGGGGTGGCGACGAGGCGGACGCCGGGTGCCAGGTCGTGGTCCCCCTCGATCTCCTGCCAGCTGAAGCCCGAGTCGGCGGCGAACAGCGGCGCGTAGGCGCTCGTGATCCGGGCCTCCGCGAGCGCCGCGCGCTGCGCGACGATCGGGACGCCGGGGAACTCCGCGAGGCCGCCCGCGTGGTCGAAATGGAAGTGCGTGGCGACGATGTGGGTGAGGTCGGACGGTGTGAAGCCGAGGCGGGCGATCGTCTCGACCGCGTGGGCGGCCTCGCCGCCGAGCGCGCGCATCCGGGGGGCGAGCGGCCCCGAGTCGCGCAGGATGTCGCGCGGCATCCCGGTATCGACGAGGATCGTGGCGTCGCCGGACCGGATCAGGTAGCCGGGCACGGGAACGGTGATCCGCGCGCCCGACGTGTCGGCGGGCATGATGACGCGCTTGTCCATGTCGATCTGGCCGTATTCGAGGGCGTACAGGCGCATAAGACCTCCTTGGTAGTGGGCGCAGTGGGCGAAGTGGGCCAGTGGTGAGGTACGAAGTACGAAGTGGCGTGGTGGACGCTTCATGGTGGCACATCCCGGGGCGATTATACGGGGTGGTGCGGGCGAGTGGGTCGCCCGTATCATTGGCGTGGCCCGTATATGCGCGGGCGACGATCGCACGACAGGGGGTGTGCCATGAAGACGCATGAGCGCCGCGATGAAACGGAGTGCTTTTAGCGCGCCGGAGCCGATGAGCAAGCGGCGGCGCGGCTTCCCCTCGGAGACCCAGGTGGGGCGCGGCGTGCGCACCGTCCACGGGGACAAGGAATTGACCGAAAAGCTCGGGCGCAACGATCCGTGTCCCTGCGGCTCGGGACGCCGCTTTCAAACGCTGCTGCCTCGGCACCGGTCGGCATGACGGCGCGCTGCACGAGCACTACTTTTAGGGAGTGATCCCGCCGCTGTGCGCGTTACGCGACCGTGAGCAGTGCGACGAGCGGACGAATGACAAGGGTCGGGGCGCGAGATAGTCTTGCCGCCCCGACCCTTCGGCGCTCCGTCGGCACGGTATGATAGCGCGGGCGGCGCGCTCGGATCGGATGGGGAGCGGTGCGGGCGCTCGGTGCGAAAGGGCGCATCCGGTAACAGGAGGCGCGAATGGCAGGAATGCGAGCATGATTCGACGCCTCATCATCGCCAGCCGCTATCTCATCGCACTGGCGGCGCTCTGCATCGCCGTCGCGGCCACCGCCACCGTTGGCTACGCGACCGTGCTGACGGTGCAGGTCGTGGCCGGGCCGTGGCGCGGCGGGGTGGGGCCGACGACCACCAAATCGCTCATCCTCGGGGCCATCGAGCTGGTCGATCTCTTCCTGGTCGGGACCACCCTCTACATCATCGCGCTCGGCCTCTACGAGCTCTTCTTCGATCAGTATCTCCCCTCGCCCCCCTGGCTGACCATCCGCGACCTGGACGACCTGAAGGCCAAGGTGCTCGGGGTGGTGATCGTCATCCTGGCGGTGCTCTTCCTCGGCCAGGCGCTCACCTGGGACGGCGAGCGCGATCTGCTGCGTTTCGGCGGTGCCATCGCGCTGGTCATCGTCGCGCTGGCCTATTTCCTCGGGCAGAAGTCGCGCATGGATGGGGGCGACAAGCCCGAATGAGCACCGCCCCAGCGGCATGCGTAATAGCGATAGTCCCTCTATGCTCGCAACGAAGCCCTCTCCCGGATCGGCGGGCTGGCCCCTCGGCGACGGGTGTCGGGCCTGGGTAAGGGTCATCCACCCGCGTGGGGTGCTGCGGGATTACAATCCCCGGCTGAAGGCAACTGTCGTCGCCACGAAGCCCGCCTGCGCGGACTGGAAGGACCGCACAAAACCAGGCATCTACCGTCACACTGTCATACTCCCGCGCCGGGAACGTTTACGGAAGTAGCTACGGCGGGATCGTGCGAACGGGTGACGGTGGAGTGATGGAAAAATCCGTGATCGGTCGGGGGCGCGAGACGGCGGGCGGAGAACGCGTGGCGACCGATGCGCGCTTCACGCAACTCTACCGCGAGCTTTTTCCGTCACTCTATGGCTATCTGTGCTTTCGTATTGGCGATCCGCAGTTGGCCGAAGATCTCACCGCACAGGTCTTCGAGCGGGCATTGCCGCGCTTCATGGAGGTGCGACCGCCGGAACGGCTGCGCGCGTGGCTCTTCACCATCGCCCGGAACCTCCTCGTCGATCATCACCGCAGTCGGCGTCCGACCAGCGATCTCGCGGATGTAGATTTGCTGGCACATCTGGCGGTCGAGTCGCCCGAAGGGGAGGCGTTGCGACGCGACGACCGGCGGCGGCTGGGCGCGTATCTGCAAGACCTGGACGAGCGCGAGCGGGAGATCGTCGGCCTCAAGTTCTTCGCTGGATTGAGCAACCGCGAGAGTGCGCGCCTTCTCGGCCTCTCCGAGGCGAATGTCGCGCAGATCGTCCATCGTACTGTCGTGAAGCTACGGCGGCGTTTCGTCGCGGAGGGGGAGGCATGAGCGACACGCCGGAGGTACGCACAGGCCGCGCGCTCGGTGCCGATATCGCGCGGCTGGCACGCGGGGAAGCGCCGGAGCCGCGCGACGATCCCGGCTACGGGGAGCTGCTCGCGGTCGCCGAACGACTGCTGCGCGAGGAGGTACGCCCGCTGCAAGAGGCCAGACCCGGCTATCGGGAGGCGTTGGAAGCGCGTTTACTGGCGCATTTACCGATGCCTCCCCGCCCCTGGTGGCGGCGCTACGCAGCTGTCGCCGGTGGGCTGCTCCGCTTCCCCGCTCCCCGATTGGCGACTGGTGGGATCGTCATCCTCCTGCTGATCGCCGTGGTGGCCGGGACAGCGGTGGCCGCCTCGTCGCGCGTCCGCGTCTTCCGGCCCGAAACACCGGGGAACGAGCCGCCCTTGCTCGCGCCGCTCCTCCCGCCCGCGGAGGCGATCACCTATCGGCGCGCCGATCCGAACACCGTGGCGCGCGAGAGCGGGCGGGCGATCGCTTATCTACCGGGAGCGCCTGCCGGGGCGGACGCGACAACGGAGGTGGCGGTGCTACCGATCGGCCCTGCCTTGCCGCCCGACGTGCTCTCGCTGCGTACCCATGCGCTGGTGCGCTACAACGGCGGCGGGCATACCATCCTGGTGATCCTCGATGAACCCTCGCCCGCGCTGGCGCAACGGCGCGATCTCGTCCTCGGCGATCGGACGATCCGCCTCGCGGACGGGCGCGAGGCGTGGGCCGCCGCCCGCCCGAACTGGATGCAGTCCAATACCGTCGCCCTGGTGAGCGAGGGCTACATCGTCATCGTCGCGAGCGATCTGCCGCCGGAGACGGTCGCCACGCTGGCCGCACAGGTGGTCATCGCGCCGGAGCGCGAAGGGGCGGGCGCAACATCGTCTGGAGCCGCACTGGCTGCCAACGTAAGCGGGCCAGCGCCGACGGTGATGAGCGGGGCCGATCTCATGATCACCGGCTCGGTGCGTCGGGCAGGGTGGTGGAATCGCCCGCAACTGGTGTACGAACTCGCGCTCGGCAATCGCGGTGATGGGGTCGCGGACGACGTGCGGGTCGAAATCGTGCCCCCGCAGGCGTTAGTGGCGCGCGCCCATGACCTCCCCATGCCGTATCTCTTCGCGCGCCAGGGTCCGGGCCAGCTCTCTGGCCTCGGGGGTAGCGTCACCTTCGACATCAGCGGCATGACCGACGCCGACGCGAGTGCGGCGCTCGCCGCTGGCCTGACCGTGCGCGTGACGTGGCGTGAAGAGGGGGCGACGCAAGAGCGGACATTCCTCGTTCGGTAAGTTGTCTCACGATAGATGCACCGTCCCGGCCCCGCTCCTCGGCTAGGCGGGTCCCCGGAGGCAGTGCGCCCTTCAGGGGTGCACTGCGCCCTTCAGGGGTGGGCGCTACCGCCCCCTGGGCGGCGGGTGGCGCGCGGCACCGGGGTGAGGGTGGTCACGGCGGCGTTGTGTGTGTGATCGGTTTCCGGGGACTGCAATGCCCCGAGGGCAGCCATTCCCCATACTGTACCCATGAAGGGCATACTACCCGCCTGCGCGGGCTGGAACACCCCGACTCTCGCTTCCCCCCTCGTATCTCCGTGTCGCCGTGCCTCCTGTTCCGTCCCCATTTGTCATTCGCGTCAGTCCGCGCCGACCGTCTGTTGTGCGGTCTGGCGGACACTCAGCCGCTTCTCGGCGCGGCGCACGCGGGTGGCCGGGGAGAGGGCACGTTCGAGGAGGAGCAGCAGGCCATTGGCGACCAGCGCCAGGACGCTGACCGCGATCGCCCCGGCCCAGATCTTGTCGGCGCGCCCCCCCTGCGAGATCCCCTGGAAGAGGAGGACGCCGAGCCCGCCCGCGTTGAACTTCGCGCCGATCGTGGCGATGCCGATCGAGACGACCGCCGCGAGCCTGACGCCCGCCAGGATGATCGGTAGGGCGAGCGGCAGTTGCACGCGCGCCCAGGTCTGCCACGCGCTCATCCCCATCCCGCGCGCCGCCTCGACGATCGTGCGGTCGATGCCGCCGAGCCCGGCGATGATGTTGCGGACCAGGATCACCTGGCAGTAGATGATCAGCGCGACGATCACGCTGGTGCCGTTGAGCCCGGTGAACGGGATCAACAGGACGATCAGGGCGAGGCTGGGGACCGTGTAGAGGAGCCCCAACACCCCCATGATCGGCCCCGCGAGGCGCGGGCGGCTGTGCAGCAACGTCCCGACCGGCAGCGCGATCGCCAGCGCGATCAGCAGCGCGGTCACGGTCAGCCGCAGGTGCTCGCCGAGCAGCCCCAGGACGATGTCCGGGTTCGCGGCGATGTAGCCCAGGCCTTCGAGCGGGCCGATGGCGGCGGGCGTGACGAGAGGGATCATGCCGACACCCCGCAGCGGGGGGCGGCGCGGGTCGGGATCGGGCGGGGTGGGCGCATCTTCGCCATCGAAGTTCCTTTCCTGGGGCTGCCGCCCCGCGTATCCCGGTGGCCACCATCTCGCCACGTTCCCGGTCGTTCCCTCACGCTGGCCAGGGTGCGTGGTCAGCGCGCTACGCGAGCCGTTCCCCGGCCCGGAGCGGGAAATCGAGCCGATTCTCGGGCGGGACGAGCGGGCAGACCCACCGGGGATCGAACGCGCAGGACGGGTGGTAGGCGAAGTTGAAGTCGAGGATGACCGTGGCGCGGGCGGGGTCGCCGCCCAGATCGGCCCCCTTCGCGGCGTCGAATAGATAGCGGCCCCCGCCATAGGTTTCCGCGCCGTTGGTCCCGTCCCGGAAGGAGAGGAAGAGCCCCCCGGCGTAGTCGGTCAGCCAGCTGAGCAGGAGGCGGCGCGGGCCATCCGGGAACGGTGCCTCGACCCAGCCGAGGCGCTGGAAGCCCATCGTGCCGCCCCCGCTGGTGGGGATCGCCAGGGGCGACCCGCCCGCAGCCGCGCCGGTCGCACCGGGTCCGCCGGAAAGGGGCAGGACGGTCGTCTCGAAGCGCAGGGCCGGATCGTACGGGAAGGAGCGCGCCCGGAAGTCCGCGCGCTCGCCGACGGGCACCGGCGACTGCGGATGCGTGCGATACAACCCCTCGCGCGTCACACACCAGTGGTTCCAGGCAGCGACCGGATTGGTGGCGGCGAGTTCGCGCACCTGCGCGTAGAGCGCGGCGATCCGCCGCCGCCAATCGGCGAGTTGGAGATAGGTGGCCGGATCCTGTTCCCGCTCCATCTGCCCTCCTGTCAGGTGGCCACTCGTTGGAATCAGGCCGACACCCTGCTGCGGGCGGCGGCGCGGATCTGGTCGAGCGCCAGCCGTCCGACCGCCCGGTCCCCCTGCCGCACGATCAGTTCGGGCGCGTCGGTGCGGAGCAACGCCGACAGCGCCTCGCGCAAATTCTCGTCCGCACCGACCTCCGGCGCACCATCGAGGCGCGTCTCCCGCGCGAGCGGGGTCATCGCCGCCTCCACGCGCAGCAGCCCGAGGCGACGCACGATGTCATCAGCGTCCAAGAGTTCGGCCACGAAGGCGTCCGCCGGGCGGGTCAGGATGTTGAACGGCGTGTCGTACTGCACCACCTTGCCCGCGCGCATCACCACGATCTTGTCGGCGAGGCGCAGCGCCTCGTCCACGTCGTGCGTGACGAAGAGGATCGTCTTGCGGACCTTGCGCTGGAGGCGCAGCATCTCGTCCTGCAACGACTCGCGCGTGATCGCGTCGATCGCGCTGAACGGCTCGTCCATCAGGATCACGCCCGGATCGGCGGCGAGGGCGCGCGCGAGGCCGATCCGCTGCTGCTGCCCCCCGGAGAGCTGCGCCGGGTAGCGCCCGCGATACTCGTCCGGCGACAGATCGATCAGCGTCAGCAACTCGTCCACGCGCGCCGCGATCTTCTCTTTCGACCACTTCAGCAACGTCGGCACGGTGGCGATGTTCTGCGCGACCGTCAGGTGCGGGAAGAGGCCGGTCTGCTGGATGACGTAGCCGATCTGGCGGCGCAACTCGGTCACCGGCAACTTTCGCACGTCGGTGTCGTCGATGATGATCGTGCCGCCGGTCGGCTCGTAGAGGCGGTTGACCATCTTCAGGAGGGTCGTCTTGCCACAACCGGACGGGCCGAGGAGGGTGACGAAAGCGCCCGCTTCCACCTGGAAGCTGCACTCGTCCACCGAGGCGCGCGTCGCACCCGGGAACTGCTTGGAGACGTGGTCGAAGCGGATCGCTTTCATCGGCCCTCCGGGCGGGTCGTCGGTCGTCGGTCGTCAGTCGTCAGAGAATGAGGGGCGTGCCGATGAAGCACTCGGTTTGCTGTTCCAATACTGACGACCGACGACCGACGACCGACGACTTATTTCTTGATCAGCCCCTGATCCTGGAGGAACTGCTTGGCGACGGCGGCGGGCTCTTTCTTGTCGGCGGTGACCTGGGCGTTGAGCCCCTGCATGATCTCGTTGGTCAGCTTCGGCGCGAGCTTGTTGAGGGCGTCCTTGATCTTCGGGTTCTTGTCCAGCACTTCCTGGCGGACGACCGGGGCGAGCGCGTAGTTCGGGAAGAAGCCCTTGTCATCCTTCAACACGACGAGCTTGTACTGGGCGATCTCGCCATCGGTGCTGAAGGCGACGGTGACATCGGCCTGCCCGCTGTTGATCGCCTGATAGCGCAGGCCCGGATCGCCGGCCTTGTACTCCTTCAACTTGAAGGGGCCGTAGGCGGTCATCAGCCCCTTGAGGCAGTCCTCGCGCTCCGGGCATTCGGCGGTGCCGATCATCACCACTTGATTCGCCTTCGCGGCCAGGTCGGAGAGGCTCTTGATCCCGAGCGCGGTCGACCGGGCCTGCGTCATCGCGAACGCATTGGTGTTGTTCATCGGGGCCGGATCGAGCCACACGAAGTTGAACTGCTGCTTGTAGCCATCGGCCACCGCCTTGTAGGTCGCGGCGGGGTCGCTCTGTGCGGGGAGCTTCAGCACGGTCACGAGGCCGGTGCCGGTGTACTCCGGGTAGAGGTCGAGATCCTTGGAGACCATCGCGGCCTGCGCGGCGGGGGTCGGGAGATCGGTCTTCAGGTTGACCTTGAAGCCGGCATCTTCGAGGAGCAGCTTGTACATGTTGCCGACGATGTACTCCTCGGCGAAGTCTTTGGTGCCGACATTGATCGTCGCGCTGCTGCCCACGCCGCACGAGGCGAGGACCGGCGCGAAGAGCGCGAAGATGAAGGCGATCGATAGGAACCGGAACGGTTTCTTGGGTGACATGCATTCCTCCACTATAACCACTACGACCGACGATCGCGCGACCGCGCCGACGACACGACGCGGACCCTTGCGCCGACCGGGCACCTCCATGCACCGACCAGACCAGAACCGGGACAACGAACGACCGGGCGGACGACCCGGCTGGGCACACATCTATCGAGACGCCGCTACCGCGGCGGTTGAACCGCACGTTGGAGCGCGCTCATGCCGACTTCGGCGACGAGCGCGAGGAAGGCGACCGGGATCGCCCCGACCAGCAGGATCGGCGTATCGAATTGGGCGAACCCGAGGGTGATGTAGAGGCCGAGCCCGCCCGCGCCGATGAACGCGGCCAGGGTGGCGGAGGCGATCACCTCCGTGAGGGCGATGCGGATCCCCGCCAGCATCACCGGCAACGCCAGCGGGAACTCGACGCGCCGCAAGGTCTGCGCGGCGCTCATCCCCATGCCGCGCGCGGCCTCGCGGATCGCCGGGTCGATCCGGCGGAAGGCAGCGTCGGTGTTGATCAGGATCGGCGGCAGCGCCAGGATGGTGAGGGCGATCAGCGCCGAGGTGCGACTGAGCCCGAAGTACGGGATCATCAGGAAGAGGATCGCCAGACTGGGGATCACGCGGAAGGTGTTGATCGTGTTAATGATCCCGATCGACGCCGCGCGCGACCGCGAGGTCAGGATCCCGAGCGGGACGCAGGTGAGGATACCGATCGCGATGGCGATCACCACCAGGAAGAGGTGCGTACCGAGCGCCGCGCGAAAGCGTACCTGATCCTGAAGCGCGTAGCTGAACGCCTTGCCGAACTCGGCCATGGTGTACTCATCTCTTCCGCCCTACGGCTGGCGGCCCGCCGGACTGTTCGTGCGCCAGGCGCGTCACGCTTCGCGTCCTCACTCACAGCGTTTCGACCGTGCGCGGCCAAGGACAGCACATCCGTACTACTCCTCCCGAGCCGCACACCGGTAATTGCTACAGCATTGTCGCCAACAAGATAACAGCGCAAGACCCGTGCCAATTCCCCACTATCAGGGGAGCTGGGCGCTCAGGGCGAGCGAACGCGTGATCGCGCGGCGCTCGCGCAGGGCGAACCACCAGAGGGTCGCGACCAGCGGGATGCTGGCGAGGAGCGCGGCGACCAGCGGCGCGGCGGGGTGCCAGGAGAAGAGCGGCCCGGCCAGCAACGGCGCGCCCGAGTAGCCGATGACGCCGAGGATCTCGCTGAGGGCGAAGGCGCGCGCGCGCAGGTGGGCGGGCGCGGCCGCGCTGAGGGCGGCGGCGAAGAGGGACCACGCCACGGCGTAGCCACCGCGCAGGGCGAAGCCGAGCGCGAAGCCGGGGAAGGTCTCCAGCAGGAGGAAGACGCCGAACGAGAGGGCGGTGCAGGTGACGGCGACGCTGATGCCGATGGTCGGTTGGCGGAAGGGGCGCAGCCGGGTGAAGAGGAGGCCCAGGGCCACACTCCCCAGCGCGGCGACCGAGCCGAGCCGCCCGATGTCGGCGTAGGTGAGGCTGTGGACATCCCGCAGGTAGTTGGCGAGCAGGGTGACGCCGAGGGTCAGGATCAGCAGCGTCGCCAGTTGCAGCAGGCAGAGGGTGCGGACGCGGCGATCCGCCAGCGCCGCGCGGTAGGAGGACTGTTCGCCCGGCTGCGCGGTCGGCGCTTGCCGCGTGATCCGGCTGAAGACGATCAGACTCCCGGCCGAGAGGGCGGCGGCGAGGAGCATCACCGCGCGGAGGCTGACCGACTGCGCCACCTGCCCGCTGACGGTCGGCGCGGCGATCGTGGCGAGCGCGGGCGCGACGGTGTAGACGAGGGTGAAGGCGCGCGCGCGGTCACGCCCCGCCGCCGCCCCGGCGATCACGGCGGAGAGGGCAGGGATGGCGACGTTGCCGCAGGCGAGGAGGAAGAGGGGCAGCGGCAGCCACGCGGAACTCGGGATCGCCGCGAAGACGATCAGCCCGACGATGCTGAGGCTCCGCGCGCCGAGCATCACGACGTTCGGCGAGAAGCGGTCGATCAGCAACCCGCTCGGGATCAGCAGCAGCAGCCGGAAGAGCCCCCAGAGGCCGAGGTAGAGGCCGATCTGCGCCTTGCTCGCGCCCAGGTTCTCGATATAGAGGGGGAGGAGCAGGGAATACGCCGAGAACGACCCCTCCATCAGGATCATCGTCCAGAAGGAGAAGCCGTTGTCCCGGCCCAGACCCATTTGCCAGCGGGGATCGCGCGGCATGATTCCTCGGTGATGCGTTGGTAGTCGGTGGTCGTCGGTCGGCAGAGCGTGGGCGAAGTGGGCGAGAAAGGTCGCGCCCGGTGGGCCGTTGCTGGTCGTTCAGCCGGGGGAGTATAGCAGGGTGGGGCGGCTGATTGGGCGCAGAACGCTCCATCGTGTCGCAATGATCGCTCGGCTGTGTACCTTATTCATAGGTCCGTAACAACCCAGTACTTCGTGGCGGCATCAGCCGCCTTCAGCCGGGACAGTGTGCCCTTCATGGGTAGTGGCTGCCCTTCATGGGTAGCGGCTGCCCTCCGGGGTACTTCAGTCCAACGGCATCACCCACGTACGTGAGAAAGCCCTCACCCCGGCACGCATGCGCGCGCCACCCCTCTCCCTCTCAAGGAGAGGGGGATCGCCGTTATCGGCGCTACCAGTTTCTGCGTGCCGTCAGGTCGGTGCGCCGTCCGTCGCACCGGTCTGGAAGAGCGCGACGAAGCGGTCCACGAGCGCGGGGTCGCCGACGGTCTGGATACGCGCCGCCGACCGACGACAGGACCCGCGCCCCACAACACCATATCCCCGACCAACAAGCCCACCGCATCCGCATAGGCGAGGATATGCTACGCTCCGGCGAGCATCGAACGGTGAGCCAACGCACGACGGAACGCCGTATCGACATGGCGGTGCGGTATGGGCTTCCCAACCGTCGCGGCACGAGGCCGTGCGGTCGGCAGCCGGACAGCCCATGCAGGAAAGGAAGTGAACGTGGAGCAGCGACGTCCGATCCTGATCTCGGTGATGCAATACGAGGACGAGTTGCAGGCGGGCACGCGCGCCACGCGCGACGTGATCGCGGCCGCCGCGCGGCTCGGTGCCGCCGGCATCGAGATCCGCCCGGAATTCTGGCGCGACAAGGCGCGCGAATTGCCGGAGGCGCGCGACCTGATCGCCGCGCACGGCCTCCTCGTCACCAACGCCACGCGCAACACCCTCTTCAACGCCGCACCCGACGGCGCGGCGGCGCTGCGCGAAGACATCGACGACACGCGCGCCCTGGGCGCACCGCAACTGCGCGTCTTCCCCGGTCCGCTCCCGGCGGACGACGACGCGGCGGGGTGGGCGGCGGGGCAGGCGCTCGTGGACTACGCCGCCGCCCAGGGGATCGTGCTGGCGCTGGAGAATTACGCCTGGACGCCCGGTGGTCGCCTCGCCGAGATCGCGGCGGTCCTCGACCACATCGCCGGTCCGGCGCTGGCGACGAACATCGACATCGGCAACTACACGCGGCACGGCGACGATGTGCCGACCGCGATCCGCACCCTCGCCGCGCGCGCGGTCTCCGCCCACCTGAAAGATCAGGGGGGACCGCCGGACTTCGATAGCCGACCGCTCGGCGACGGCACCCTGCCGCTCGGCGCGATCATGGCCGAGTTGGAACGCCTGCCCCAACGCCTGATCTACTGCTTCGAGTTCCGGGGCGGTGGCGATCCCGAGGGGCGCATCGTCAGCAGCCTGGCCTATCTGCGCGAGTGCCGCTGGCAAGGATAAGTAGAGCTTGGTCAAGCAATTAGGAGTTATGCAGTTGAGCACGAATCAGGCATAATCCCTGCTCGGATCCACGTTCAACTGCGTAACTCCTAATCGTAATCTATAAGGCGATATCTGCTGGTGTTATCGCCGTTGCACCCTGCGCGAAGATACTTCGGCGTACTTCTGTGTCAGATGGCATCCAATCCCTAAATTTGACTTGCTTAATAGTCTTAATTCGCTGATGTATCAGCTCGATATGCGGTAGATCAACGATCGAGGAAAAAACAGTTGATTCAATGGAAATCCGACGCAAATACTTACGTGCCAGTAGATAACCATCTAGGAGTCTGATCATCTCTTTTAATTCTTCCTGAGGATCGGCAACGCCTCGCTCCTCGGGAGTCTTAAGATGTAACTTTTTGAGACTCAGGTTCTTCTTAAATCCTGGTAGCTTCCCGTGAGCAAATGCATTCCGCCAATCAAAAAGGGCGGAAATCGCTTGTTGAATCTTTGGCTCCTCGATCTCGAAGGAAGTTAAACCAAGGATTGAATGGGCAATGATCAACTTTCCAATGATCGATAACCGATCAACGCTTTCGACTACTGGCTCGGTAAGATGCATGACAAGAAATTGGTTGACGGTGGCCTCCAAATCAATGGCCGCCATTAAGTTTGCCGTGCGTATATCACAAGAAATCCCTGCCACTAAATTGAATATAGCCACAACTTGGTTATTAGTTTCTGTCAATAATTTCGGGTCGAGTACGTCTTCCAAGTTACCCTTGAAATCCGCAGCATCTAGTGGTTCGATATGTTGGGCAACAAACTCCTTCATCCACGCGATAGCTGAGCTATCCTTCGCGAGTAATGCGTTAGCTTGCTGCTCAACGCGGATGAGTGTTGAGAACAGTATCTCAATCGCCCCATTGCTTTGCCATATCTGGCTTTGCCTAATTTCGCCCATATATCACCGACCCTCTGGTAACATGCTTGTCGATCCACTGTAAGAGATTCACAGGAGCATTGCTAACGGGGTCGTAAACAATCTGGCTGAGCGTTCGCAATCCGTTGGCAGCACTAAAATGACTACCTCGTACGGCACCATGCTTCAGGACTAATATGAATAGTGTGAATCCTTTCACTACCCCTCATCCCTCCAGCTATGCTCCGCTGTGAAACCGAGGAGTTCCGTGGCGCGTGCGCCGGACCACGCCGAAGCATTGCCAGGGAGCGCGCTGCGGACCTCGACGTTCGGGAGGTACGTCCGCAACAGTTCCTCGGTCGGCTCGGGGCGGATGGTGTCCGCGGCGGTGATGTTGAAGGCGTGGAAGCCGGTCAGGTCCGACTCGATGCCGAGTCGGCAGGCGCGCGCCGCGTCGCGTACGTCCACGTAGCCCCAGAGGTTCGTGGCGTCCTTCTCCTGATCGACCGCGTGCGGATTCGCCGCGCGCGCCCGCGCCTCTTCCGGGCTGGCGATCCAGTGGAAGCGGTAGGCGAGGACGGTCATGCCGCAGCGCCGGACGAACATTTGCGCCGTCCGCTCATCGGTCTCCTTAGAGAGGCCGTAGGGCTCGTGCGGGAGGAACGGGTGCTCCTCATCGAGCGGCGCATAGAGGGGCGGGAAGGTGGGCCGCGCCCAGGCCATCCCGTATCCCGAGCAGCTCGACGCGATGATCGCGCGCCCGATGCCGACCGTCATCGCCGCTTGCAGGGCGTTATAGGTCGCGCCGACATTGTTGAGGAAGACGACCTCATCGGGGTGGCTATAGGGGGAGGGGATCGCGGCGAGGTGGATCAGCGTGTCGCAGCCGACCGCCGCGCCGATGATCTGCCCCAGATCGCCCATTTCCACCTCCCGGTACCAGACACCCTCTTCGCGGCGGTCGAACGCGGGCAAATGCCGGTCCACGCTCACGACCTCATGGTCGTGCGCGCGCAACTCGCGCCCGACCTTGCTGCCGAGCCGCCCGCTGCCACCGGTGATCAGGACGCGCATGAGGGGCTCCTTTCGGTCGCTCGTGAGTCGTGAGTCGTGAGTCGTGAGAACTCCGGTGCTGGCGTATTGCCTGACCATCAGGCACCGTGCCGCTGCCGAACCCACTCACGACTCACGACCCACGACTCACGATTATTCCAGCGGCAACGACACCACCGCACCCTGCTCGACCGAGCGGAAGATCGCCTCGGTCAGCTCCATGTAGCGGAGGCCATCGGCGAACGAGGGCTCGACGGTGGGGCGTCCCGCCCGGATGGCGGCGATGAAGTCGGCCTCGGCGGTCCACTCGCGGCGTTCGTCGGCGGGGATGGCGATTGGGCGCAATTCCTTGTCGCCGACCTTCCCGGCCAGGATCGTGTTGTAGCCCCCCTCCGCGAGGTAGCGGATCGTCCCGCCGGTACCGTAGACCGCGAAACCGTTGGCCCCCTCGGCCAGCGCGGCGACGCCACTACAGGTCAGCGTGAGGAGCGCGCCGCTCGCCAGTTCCCCGACGACCGAGAGGGTGTCCGGGCGCTCGACCGGCGCGGTGCCCCCCTCGCCGTCCGGGCGCTCGGTGGTGAAGGTCCGTTCCAGCGCGACGACGTGTGTGGCGGGGCCGAGCCAGCGGTCGGTCACTTCGAGCATCATGCCGAGATCGAGCGCGTTGTAGCCGGAGAGATCCCAGCGCTGCCGCCAGTGGCGCGGCGTGGTCGGATCGAGGTAGGCGGCGTTGTACGACTGCACCACGACGTTGCGCGGCTCGCCGATGTACCCCTCCGCGATCATCCGGCGCACCACGCTGTCGCCGGGCATGAAGTGCGGGGGCGGCGAGATCATCGTCGTCTGGTTCGGGTGGCGCGCGGCGGCATCGTACATCGCGCGAGCGTCGGCATAATCGAGCGCCATCCGCGCCTGCGTGAAGACGTGCTTGCCCGCCGCCAGTGCCGCCTCGGTGACGACGCGGTGCATGTAGGGGTGCGCGCCGATCCAGACGATGTCGATCGCGGGGTCCGCGACGAGCTGTTCCCAACCATCGTAGGCGCGCTCGATGCCGAACTCCTCGGCGGCGCGCTCCGACGACGCGCGGCTGCGATTGGCGACGCCGTGAAACTCGAGCCCCTCCACGGTGCGGAGGCCGGGCACATGCCGCTCGCGGACGATGCCGCCCGCCCCGACGAAGCCGATGCGTAGGGTTGTGTCAGGCATGGGTGTTCCTTTCCCTAACTAGTCGTGAGTCGTGGGTCGTGAGTCGTGAGTAGGTCGCGACTGGCGTGAACGTTTGCCGTCTGGCACCGCGCCGCTGACGAACCCGCTCGCCACTCACGACCCACGACTCACGCCTCATCACCCGTTCCCCGCCGCCCCCGCCATGATGCGGGCGATCGTGGCGACATCGTCATCGCTCAGGGGCCATTCGGCGGCGGGGAGGGCGGTCGCGATCTCGTCGGACTTGCGCGCGCCGACGAGCGCGACGCTGACGGCGGGATTCCGTAACACCCAGGCGAGCGCCAGTTGGGCGACGGTGTGGCCGCGCTCCGCCGCGAACGCCTGCAACGCGTCCACCACGGCCACGTTCTTCAGCAGGTTGTCGTGCTCGAAGATCGGCAGCCCGAACGCCTTGCCGCCCGCGCGCCAGTCGCGCTCGCCGAACGTCGTCTCCCGTGTGAAGGTGCCGGTGAGGAGGCCATGCGCGAGCGGCCCATACGCCATCACGCCGATGCCATGCTCCCGGCAGAAGGCGAACGTCTCCGCCTCGCGGCGGCGGTCGAAGAGGTTGTAGCCGACCTGATTGCAGACGAGCGGCCCGTATTTCAGGCAATCGGTCAGTTGCGCGTTCGAGAAGTTGGAGACGCCCGCGTGGCGGACCTTCCCCGCCTCGCGCAGCCCGTTGAGGGCGCGCATCGTCTCCTCTGCGGGGGTGTTGACATCGGGCCAGTGGATCAGCAGCACGTCGATGTAGTCGCTGCCGAGCTGGCGCAGGCTCTCCTCCGTGGACGAGACAATCTCGTCGTAGGTGGCGTTGCGACCGTAGCTGTCGGTATTCGCCTGGTAGGGGATGCCGCACTTCGTGACGACGATCACCTCCTTGCGGCGCGCGCCGAGCGCCCGCCCGAGGAGCGCTTCCGCCCGCCCACGCCCGTAGGCGGGCGCGGTGTCGAAGCAGGTGACGCCGAGATCGAGGGCATGGTTGATCGCGGCGATCGCCTCGTCGTCATCGACGCCGCCATAGCCCTCTTTGACGGTCGTGCCACCGATCGGCCACGTCCCGAAGCCGATCGACGACGTGACAAGATCGCTGGTGCCCCATTGACGAGTATCCACGCATGTGCTCCTTCCTATGCGGAGGGTTAGTAGTCAGTCGTCAGTAGTCAGAAGGGTTTGCCGCAGGGCATTGCCTTTTAGCGGCACCGCCGCTGATTACTAGCCCACTCGCCCACTTTGCCCGCTCGCCTACCACTCCGCCACCGTCCCATCGGCGTTGCGCCAGACGGGATTCTTCCAGTCGTGGCCGATCGCGGCGAGTTCGCGGACGCGCTCCTCGTTGACGGTGATGCCGAGGCCGGGTCCGGTGAGGAGGGCGATCTCGCCGCGCTCCTGCGCGAAGACGCTCGGATCGGTCAGGTAATCCAGGAGATCGTTGCTGACGTTATAGTGGATGCCGAGACTCTGCTCCTGGATGAAGGCGTTGGGCGTGCAAGCGTCCAGTTGCAGCGACGCCGCGAGCGCGATCGGGCCGAGCGGGCAGTGCGGGGCCACGGCCACATCGTACGCCTCGGCCATCGCGGCGATCTTGCGGACCTCTAAAATGCCGCCCGCGTGCGACAGGTCGGGCTGGATGATGTCCACGTAACCATCGGCGAGCGCCTGCTTGAAGCCCCAGCGCGTGTACATCCGCTCGCCGATCGCGATCGGCACGGTGGTGTGGCGGGCGATCTCGCGCAGCGCCTCGTTGTTCTCCGGCAGCACCGGCTCCTCGATGAACATCGGGTGGTACGGCTCCAACTCCTTGGCGATGATCTTCGCCATACTCTTATGGACCCGCCCGTGGAAATCGATGCCGATGCCGAAGTCCGCCCCGCCCGCCTCGCGCGCGGCGGCGATCCGCGACACCGCCGCCTCGACCTTGCCGAACGAGTCAATGAAGTGCAATTCCTCGGTGGCGTTCATCTTCACGGCGGTCATCCCGAGGGCTTTCTGCGCGGTCACCTGGGCGGCGATGTCGTCCGGGCGGTCGCCACCGACCCACGAGTAGATGCGGATGGTGTCGCGCGCGGCCCCACCCAACAGCTCGTAGACCGGCACGCCGAGCGCCTTCCCCTTGATGTCCCACAGTGCCTGCTCGATCCCGGAGATCGCGCTGGTGAGGATCGGCCCGCCCCGATAGAAGCCGCTGCGGTACATGACCTGGAAGTGGTCCTCGATGCGGAAAGGATCCTTGCCGATCAGGTAGCTGGAGAGTTCGTCCACCGCCGCGCGCACCGTCTCCGCGCGTCCCTCCACCACCGGCTCGCCCCAGCCGCTGATCCCCTCATCGGTGGTGATCTTGAGGAAGAGCCAGCGCGGCGGCACCTTGAACAGCTCGAACCCGGTGATCTTCATCGGATGATGCTCCTTTCCCTCGCCCACCTGACACCCGCCCCGACCATGCGCCGCATCCTAGCACAGCGCGGGGGCGGAGCGGAATCACCGCAAAGAGAGAGGACGTTGGCCGCAGAGACACAGAGACGCAGAGAACGAACGGAGAGAGAAGGGGACGAGAGAAGGGGACGGAACAGGAGGCGCAGAGACGCAGAGGACGAAAAGAGAGAAGGGATTAGAATGGTCTAGTCCCTGCAAGGGACTTTGTGGCGGCATAGCCGCCCTTAGCCGGGAGAGGCTGCCCTTCATGGGTACTTCAGTCCCGGACCCACGGTGGCAGTGCCCCCGATCTCGTGTCTCCCGTAGCGTCCGCAACCTTCCAGTCCGCGCAGGCGGACTTCGTGGCCGCAGGCCATCCAGCCGGGAGTGGCTGCCCTTCATGGGTAGCGGCTGCCCTCCGGGGTACTTCAGTCCAACGGCACACCCACGCAGCGGGACGGCCCTCACCCCGTCGCGTCCGCCCAGAGGGCACCCGGCGCGCCACCTCTCCCCCAATCTGGGAGAGGGGTCTCGTTAAGGGCGCGGGAGGCGTATGGCGGGCACCCTCACCCCGCCGCTCACACGGCACCCCTCTCCCCATCCGAGGAGAGGAGGCATCGCCGCTACCAGACTCTTGGCCGCTGCTATGGAAAGGGGCATTGCACACATGGCGGCAGCGCTTCCCTTCAATCGTCCTATCTCTCCCGTTCCCCTCTGTGTCCCTGTGCCTCCTGTTCCGTCCCTGCTCTTTCGCCTCTGCGTCTCTGCGGCTTAAAGTCCCCCCTTCCCTCCGCCCGCTCTGGTACAGGACTTGCCCTTGCGGTCCTTGCCAGCGCGCGGCGATACGCTGCCGCGATTTTTTGCTATGCTCGGGTGGGGGAGGGAACGGGATGTTCGGGGGACTCGCATGGCCGTTGCTGGGCGGCATCTTCGCGACCGCCGCCGTGGTGGTCTGGCTGGCGGGGGTGCGCCTCTCCAACACGACCGACCTGCTGAGCGACCGTTTCGGCCTGGGACAGGCGCTCGGCGGGGTGATCGTGCTGGCGATCGCCACGAACCTGCCGGAGATCGCAATCACCGTCAGCGCGGCGCTCGGCGGCAACGTGGACGTGGCGATCGGCAACATCCTCGGCGGGATCGCGCTGCAAACGGTCGTGCTGGCGGCGCTCGACTTCGCCGGGCGGCGACGGTCGCTCCCGCTGACCGCCAGGGTCGGCTCGCTGGAAGGGGCGTTGAGCGGCCTGCTGGTCGTCGCCGTGCTGACGTTGGCGATCCTCGGCCACCAGTTCCCCGCCGACCTGACCTTCGCGCGCCTCACGCCCGATGTCGTGTTGATCGCGGTCGTCTGGCTCGCCGGGGTCTGGCTCCTCAATAAAGGGCGAACCGGGCTCCCCTGGCAGCCGAAAGCGACCGCGCACGGCGGGCGACCGGGCCAGGGCGACGATGCGGCACAGCAGGGCAAAGACAAAAAGGAGCGGCAGGGGCAGGACGGCGCGAAGCAGGATGATCAGGGGCAAGGCGGGCAGGACAAGAAGCAGCAAGGGCAACAGCAGAGCACCGCGCGCGCCGGGCTCGTCTTCGGGGTGGCCGCGCTCGCCACGCTGGTCGCGGGGGTTATCCTGGAGCGGAGCGGCAATCTGCTGGCCGACCACTTCGGCCTGAGCGGCGTCCTCTTCGGGGCGACGATCCTCGCCGCCGCCACCGCGATCCCGGAGCTGGCGACCGGGCTGACCGCCGTGCGGAACGGCGAAGACGAATTGGCGCTCGGCGACATCTTCGGCGGCAATGCGTTCCTGCCGGTCCTCTTCTTGCTGGCGACGCTGATCACCGGGCAGGCGATCCTGCCGCGCGCGCAGAAGAGCGACATCTACCTCGCGGCGGTCGGCATCTTCCTCACGGTCATCTACCTCTACGGGCTCCTCTTCCGCCCGCAACGGCGCGTGCTGGGCCTCGGGCTCGACTCGTTCCTCGTCGTCCTCTGCTACCTGCTCGGCGTCGTCGGGCTCTTCGCCGTAGCACAGGGCGGGTGAAAGCTGCGCGTTCGAGAGGTCGTATGTCGTTCATTCGTTCTTTGGTGGCGCGCTACTTGCGCCGCAGTAACGATGGCCGCATTGATGGCAGGGGGTGGGGGCAAGGGCTGTCATCCCAGGGATCGGACGGGAGCATCAGGTAGGGACTATGGCCGCGACGATCCTGATCGTCGATGATGAGGAATTTATCGTCGATCTCCTCGCGACCTTGTTGGAAGACGAGGGCTATCGCGTTCTCCGGGCCTTCAATGGCATGGAGGCGCTGCGGCACTTGGAAAACGAGCGTCCGGCGCTGATGCTGACCGATAACATGATGCCCCGGATGAGCGGGCTGGAGTTGGTGCGCCATCTGCACGCCAACCCGCACCTCGCGGTGCCGGTGATCATGATGAGCGCGGTGCTGTTGACGCCGCCGCCGACGCCGCCGATCGTCTTCGTCCGCAAGCCGTTCGATCTCGATCGCCTGCTGGCGACGATCGAGCAGCAGCTCGCCGCTACCTGAGCGCATGGCGATATACACGAGTGACGACAAATAGGGTGGGGGCGGGGCCA
>JAABUM010002006.1_pt1 | contig 28685 bp, 30 predicted proteins | sample 5559161 | NCBI WGS metagenome assembly JAABUM01 (sample SAMN10711868, study PRJNA513369) | rock metagenome | isolation source: Antarctica rocks | place: Antarctica: Victoria Land, Siegfried Peak nord
ACAGGTGGCTCAGGCGTTTGGCGCCCGCCCCCTCCGATGACCCGCCCTTCCGCTATAGAAAATCGCATTCCACAGCCTTATGAAGACAGGCTCTAAGAGCAGAAGATTTCAAGAGTAAGAACAGATGAAGCAACACAACTCTTCCAACAAGAACGGTGACAACAACCGCGATTCTTTCACTTCACATCCAATAGGTGACGAAGTCTCGCCGAACAATGAACCAACGAGTCCACCACTGCGCCCAACTCGAACGAGCGTTGACACCATTCACCTCACCGGGCCATTCGAGATCATCGACCACCTATCAGCCGATTTTACAGTCGAGCATTCTCACAATTGGCGCGAAGACGTTCACCTCTACACCCAAAGCGATGGCTGTTGCTTTCTCGGCAGACGGGCCAAAGCGAACAACCTCAAAATCTTCGTGTGCATTGAACCCGTCTACGAAGGCTCGCGTGAAGTCGAGTGCAAAGTCTCGTTCTCAGCACCCGCCGTGCTTTATGGCACCAACGAACACATCCTCAGCGCCGCCGAGTGCGAACAGGCGTTTGACCTTGTTGAACAGACGCTTTTAGGGTGGGGAATCGAAATGAACATCAGGCAGGCGAAGCTCACGCGCGTGGACGTGCTCCTTCATTTGGAGATGAACCGTCCCGCAACGTGCCACGTGAATGTCTTGCATTTTCTGACCATCAAGCACAGCAGCCACACGCTCAACTACCCCACCAGCATCACACGCGGCAACAAATCGACCCAGCTTCATATTTACGATAAAGGGGCCGAAATTGAAAGCAAGAACCGTTCTGCTATCGGCATCAAAGCCACCTCGCCTGAACACAAGGAGCTTCTCGACAAGCTGCACGACCGAACGATTCTGCGTGTCGAGTGGCGACTGCGGAATGCGGCTTTAATCCGCAAGGAGCTAAACACGTCGAGCGTGTCCGAGTTTTTGGAGAGGTTTAGTGTTTTGGACCCGTGGCTGATCCAAAAGATGAACGCCCATCTCTTTCGAGAACAAACGCCCTACGATGTCGAGGAGATCATCGGCAAGCCTCCCGAAGATAGACCAACTGCCCACGAACGAACGAGGTGGATGGCGAGCAAGATGGGAGGAACAGCGCAAGCTGTCAAACAAGTGCTTCTGTTCGAGGCGTTGGAACAGAGAATGCGCGTGTGGAAGGAAAGTTGTATGCCAGAGTTGCGCGCGATGCATCGGGGGCCCCAAGGAAGCGCTGAGTTCGGCAAGTTACAGGCTGAACTGCGAAAAACGATGCTGTGGGGCCTTTCTGTCGATGGCATTCCCTACGCTGTTCTCTATGAAGAGCTGCGCCGTGCCAGCGAAGCGCCATTAGGATGGGATTGGACACAACCGCGCCGCGTGCGCCGCAGATCGCGTGGACAACTCCAACGCCCTAAATCGTCGCGGCGCGCTCGTCGTCGCTAACGGCTCCCTCGGTGGGGCCGGGCCACGTGCTTGGCCTCACACTTTGCCGTTATGCCACTTGAACTTGGGATTTGGAAGCTCGAAGGCTCCAACTACACGCCCCACAAAGTCGCGTTCTCGGCGCCTGACCTCGAACTGCATCTCGAAAAAGCCATAGCCCAGGACTTGTCCATCGTGGCGCCGGGACTGATGCTTCTGGGGCGTCAAGTGTTAACTCCTTGGCGCAAGTTCATCGACATCCTCGCCATCGACAGCGAGGGCAACTTGGTTGTTCTCGAACTCAAACGCGACAAGACGCCCCGAGAAGTCGTGGCTCAGGCTCTGGATTATGCTTCCTGGGTGCAGTCTCTCGGCTACGAGGACATCACGCGCATCTTCGCCGAGAAGAACCCTGGAATTGCGTTTGAAAGCGTTTTCGAGGAATCGCTGGGAGTTGCGCCGCCCGATGTGCTGAACGGCTCGCATCGCCTGGTGATCGTCGCCGCTGATCTTGACCCAGCAACCGAGCGCATCCTAACCTACCTGTCTGACGGGTTCGGTGTTCCGATCAACGTCGTGTTCTTCCACTTCTTCCGCGAGGGCGAGTCGCAGTTTCTGGCGCGGACGTGGTTACGCGATCCTTTCTCGCCTGAACAGAGCGCGCCCAAACCCGGCAAAGCGCCGCGCGCCAAAACGAACGTGGTAGCGAGCGGCAACGACTTCTACGTCAACGTGAGCGACGATGTGGCTCACAACTGGGACGATTGCCGTCGCTATGGTTTCATCGCTGCCGGAGGCGGGCGACGATACAGCCGTCCGCTTTTCAATTTGTTCGAGGGCGCCCGCGTCTTCGTCAACATCCCCAGCAAAGGATATGTCGGCGTGGGCATCGTTGAAGGGGCACCTGTGCCCGCAACTCAGGCTAAAATCAACACACCCGAAGGCAAGCAATCGTTGCTCGACCTGCCCCTCGTAGCTCCCAACATGGCCCGCGACGCTGGGGACAAGGAGCTGTGCGAATACATCGTGCCCGTGCGCTGGCTCAAAACAGCGCCCCGCGAAGAGGCTTATCGAGAAAGTGGGATGTTTGGCAACCAGAACATCGTCTGTCGTCTCACCAATGCATTTACCCTCGACAAACTCAGCGCGCACTTCGGGCTGGAAGAGGAAGACTCTATGAGGGAGTAGAAAAGGAATGAGGAAAGCCCACGAATCATAGTGGCTGCCCACTAACCGAACAACTTACGGTCGAACGCGCGGTAGTTAATCGCCTCGGCAACGTGGTGCATTTCGACGTTCTGCGCGCCTTCGAGATCAGCAATCGTCCTCGACACTTTGAGCGTGCGGTCGTAGCCCCTGCCCGACAGGTTGAACTGGGCAATCGCCGCTTTAAGCAGCTCTTTCGTTCCAGAGTCCATGTCGCAGAACTCCCGCATCGCCTTGCTTCCCATCCCCGCGTTGCACGTGATACCCATCTCGCTCATCCGCTCGCGCTGACGCTCCCGCGCCGCAACGACACGTCTTCTCACAGATGCAGAACTTTCGCCTGTGCGCTTGCTCATCAGTTCATCGCTCGACAAACGCGGCACTTCAATGTGAATATCAATGCGGTCAAGCAGCGGCCCCGAGATCTTGGCGAGGTAACGCCGGATCTGCGGAGCCGTGCAAGTGCAAGGTTTCATAGATAATGAACCCGTTTGAGAACCCAACAGTTGTCCGCACGGACATGGGTTCATCGCGGCTACCAATTGAAACCTTGCCGGAAAAGTTAGCGTTTGGGCGGCGCGGGCGATAGACACGAAGCCATCTTCGAGCGGTTGGCGCATCACTTCCAATACGTCGCGGTGGAATTCGGGCAACTCGTCCAAAAACAGCACGCCGTGATGGGCCAAAGAGATTTCGCCCGGTCTGGGATAGGAGCCGCCACCAACTAATCCGGCATGAGAAACCGTGTGATGCGGCGCGCGGAACGGACGTTCGCGCACCAGACTTTGGCCCGGTGCCAGAAGCCCGGCGACCGAATACAGCTTCGTTACTTCGAGCGCTTCGTTCATCGGAATCGGCGGCAAAATCGTTGACAAACGGCGCGACAGCAGCGTTTTGCCAGAACCTGGACTTCCGACCAGCAAGATGTTGTGGCCTCCCGCCGCCGCGATTTCCATCGCGCGCTTGACGCCCTCCTGTCCCTTCACATCCGCCCAGTCCACGCCTTCCAAAAGTGGTTCGGGCGCTTCCAATTCCGTCACAGGAGCCAACGGTGCGCGCGTGCCTTCGCGTAGTAATTCCAGGGCATCGGCCAAACTTTCAACGGGATAGATGTCCAATCCTTCGACAACTGCGGCTTCAGCGCCATTCGCTTTGGGAACCAAAAGCGCGCGTTTGCCTTGGGCGCGCGCGCCCAAAGCCATGGGCAAAACGCCCGCAACCGAGCGCACTTCGCCGTCCAAGCCCAACTCGCCAATAGCCGCGAAATCGGCCAACTGCGGCTTGAGTTGGCCATCGCCAATCAGCACACCCAGCGCGATGGGCAGGTCAAAGAGCGGCCCCTGTTTTTTGGTGTCGGCGGGCGCCAGATTCACTGTCACGCGGCGCGCGGGCATCGAAAAGCCCGAATTGCGGATCGCCGCTCGCACCCGTTCGCCACTTTCGCGCACTGCCGCGTCGGGAAGACCAACGACGGCATAAGAAATCAATCCTTGGGAAACATCCACCTCGACGCGAACGCGATACGCGTCCACGCCCAAAGCCGCGAGGGAATCAACATGGGCCAGCATCAGCCCTTCATTTTACAAAGTGCCTTACCCGAAAGCGCCGATTTTTGTCCCGCGACGCCCTCAACAAAAGGCTTTTGCCGGGCGGCGCGTTCGGAACACGGCGCACTTGAAGGGACAAAGTGTGCGCTGGAAGTTTTGTGGCCGATCCGGGACAACAACCACAAGAACAACGAGCTGTCGAGGGAGCAACCGCCTGTTTAAGCATTCTGGCCAGGACAAACGCCGGAGGGAGCGTCACATCGCCAAGGATCAACCGCGCCTTTGAGCGTTACGCCCCGGTGAAGCGCCCGTTTATAACTGGGAGCAACCGCATCTTTGAGCGTTGCGACCAAGGCTAAACGCGCATTTCAAAAGCGTTTTCGATCCACGCCACGCGCGGGTTGCTGCCCTCTTCGGGCCACCAAACTTCGATGACGTCGAAACGCAGCGACTCATCGGCGGGGAAAAGTTGCATCCACGCGCGGGCCAATCGTTCGAGTTGGGCGCGTTTGGCACTTCCAACAGCTTCTTGCGGCTCACCGTAGTCGCTGGACTTGCGGGTTTTGACTTCGACGAAGCACACGAACTCGCCCACGCGCGCGACCAGATCGACTTCGCTGCGCAGTCCCAGACCGGACGGGCGCCAGTTGCGCTCCAAGACGCGCGCGCCTTTGGATTCGAGAAACGCCGCAGCCACGGTTTCACCGCTCGCGCCCCGTTTTTGTGCGCGGGCGCCGCGTTCGACGTTACCCGCCTTGGCAGGTGGCGCTGGAGGTGAAGACGATTTACGAGAAGGCACGGTAGAAAGTCAAATAACCCAATTGCCGACAAGTAAAACACCTTCAGCAACGTTAGTTGTTCACAACACTAAACGCAACAAAGCTCAGCGAAGCAGTTAGTTCACACTCAATCAATTCATAAAGTAGTTGGAACAGTGTCGCAACAGATGAATTATCAACAAATCAGCAAAGAACACCATCAACTATTTCAAGAGAAAAAGATAATGGCAACTTCTCCCAGAAGTCAGGAGAAGTTGCTTTCAACTTTTTCTCAAAGCCTATATAAAATACCGGTTATCGTTGCGTCCTACGCTGCCAAAGTGGGCCTAATCCTCTTCCAACCCGTCAAAGCATTGTTTAGCGGCGGCTTTGGCTCCGCTTTTCCAACTTTTCAAATCTCCCGAAGCACCGCTACCCCGAAGCACGATTGCCCATTGAACTGCTACCCGAAGCGCTGTTGGAAAGCGAGCCGGGCGCGCCCCCAAGCGAAGGGGCGGTTGTGGTCGGCGCGCTTGCGCCAGAGGGAGGAAGCGGCAAAAGGGTTGTGTTGGAACGCCCACGTTGCACGCGAGAACCGCTTCCTGCCGCAACGCGTGGAAACGCCGCCGTTGCAGGGCCACGCCCGGCTTTGCCCGCGCCCGGAATGGCGATTGTGCCACTTGGGGTGCCGGTTGTCCCCGCGATGATGGAAATGCTCGACTGCGCGCCAGTGCCGGTTGAGATTTCCGGCAGGCGCTGTTGCAACGCCACACCGTAACGCCACAAGCCCAACTTGCGTCGCCGCGCATAGCTTTCATCGAGCAGCCACGCTTGCTGGTCAAAAGCTGTGGGAGAATACAAATCCACAACCGCCAAGCCCGAACGAATCAGCATTCGGTTGAGCGAAAGCGTCGTGCCCGCTGGAACCGCTGGGCTGGCAGCCCCGCTTTTGAAAAACACTTCGACCAAACGGCGGTTTTCCGAGTCGATGGGATATTTGGGGTCTTGAAACACATCGAGCGGTTGCGACGCGATGTAAGCGACAGGCGCCGGTGTTCCCGTGGCGCGCGCCCTTCCCCCAGGTGTCACATCCGAAATCGTCGCCGTTGCGCGCGCCGCTCCCGCCTGGCCCGCACGCGCAACAGGTGTGGCCGCAGGAATTACAACGCGAGTCGCTCCAGGAACTGGGGCTACTCCGGGAGCGCCCACAACCACCGGTTGGCCCTGCGCCCAGTTGCGCGTGGCTTGCAATGCTTCCTCATAGCCAGGAGTATTCGGCGCGGGCACGATGACGCCCGCCAAACGCACCGGGCTGTTGACATCGGCGGTGCCCGGTATGGTTGCGCTACCTTGAGCGTCGGCATTCATCGGTTGCAACACCAGAAGCGGCGTGAAGTTAGCCGTGTCGTTGCTTGAACGGGGCGCGAACACCACATCCGCCGCGCGAAAGTTCACCGGAAATCCAGGCGCGCCGTTCATCGCCAAGCCTTTGTCAGTCGGCGCGCCGACTAAACCGATGCCCTGACTGGCATCAAAGGGAAATTGAAGCACCTTTTTCGGTGGCCGGGGAGTGGGTTCAGGTGCGGGCGGCGCGGTGATATACAAACCGCAACCACCGCAAAGCGGCGCGAAAACCAGCAAAGACAAGCCAAAGGCGAAACGATTCATCACAAAAAAGAAGCTCCCAAAGGAAACCGCAAACCAACCAAACGCGCAACATCAAGTTATCAGGGAGGGGCTTCAAGCCGCAAAACCTGCGTTGAGAACCGAACGCAACCGGCTCGGAACTCCCCACTCACAACTCTACACCAGCACGTCGCGCGCGTTGCGCACGCCGACGCGTTCTCGTTGCGAGGGGCCAAGCGCGCTGTCACGGATCATGCCCAGCGCCGCAGCCGGATGAAAGCGGCCCCAATCGCTGGCCCACGCCACGCGCCGCTCGCCCAACACTTCGACGGCTTTGGCTACCACATCGCGCTCGGCAAAAGCCGCGACGGGCACGAACAAGGTGTTCACTGCCTCTTTCATGGCCGCAACCGCGACCTGCGTCAGGTATTCGGTCTGGGGCGAAATGAAGAATTTAAGCGTTGAAAACTCGCGCGCTGCCTCGACTGCCGATTGAAGCGTGGCGGGCGACGAAACAGTCACGAACACCGGCTTGGAATAGCGGCGCAGCGCGTTGAGCGTTTCGCGCCCGCCCGCCGTTGTCAGGGCATCGGCGTCGCCTCCCTGTTCCAAAAGAGTTCCGCAAAACGCCGGTTTGACCAAGTATTTGCGCGCCAGTTCGCCCGCCTGTTCGCTTTGGTGGATCGAAACCGTCAGCCAACCGCGAAAACGCGGATCGGTCGCCAGTTGCGCGCTCAAAAACTCCGCGCCGCCGCGCGAATCGGTCGAAGCCAATGGCGAGGAAAAACACAACACGTCCACGCCATAAGCATCGGCATAAGACTTGGCGCTCGTCGCATCGCCCGCGCCAGACGCCAGGGTTTCCGGCGTCACTCCCAAGTAACAATGAAGATCGATGAGAGGCATAATCAGTAGTTGTAAAAGACGGGATACCCTGTCATTGCCAGGAGGAACGACGAGGAATCTACAAACTGCACTGGTTCATTTCGCTTGAGATGTTCCATCGACTGAAAATAGATCTCTCGTCGTTCCTCCTCGCAATGACAGGGTAGAAGAATCAAGATTTAGCCAACAAACGGCCCAGGTTGCCGCCCAGAACAAGCGCTTTTTGTTCGGGTGTCAAACCCGACGCGAGCACAGTTCCCAACGCTGACGAGCCGTAGCGAAGCGGCGAGTAAGACGCGAAAACCAGCTTTTGCGCGCCATCGGGCACATTTTCAACCACCGCTTCAAGCGCGCCGGGCGCGTTGAGGTGAGTAGTTTCCAGGTGGAATTTGGGAGCGGCGCGCATCACGGAAATCGCTTCGCCCAGGTGGTGCGATTCCACACCTGCCAGCAAAATCGGCGCGGGCGTGAACGCCACGGAATCGGCAAGCTCCGTGATGTCGCCCGCCTGCTTGATGTCCACCGCAACCGTCAGGCCCAGCGAATTGCATTTGGCCAAAAGCTCTCGAAACGGCGCGAAGCGAATCGGCCAGCCTTGCTGAGACGGGAAAAAGCGCACCAGCCGCAATCCCGTGCGCGCGACCGATTCGGCTTCGAGTAGACACGCCGGGAATGCGCGCGGATCGAGCGTGGCCGTTGGCAACAAATCTTGGGGATGAGCGCGCGCCGCTTCAAGAGTCGCGGCATTACCCGCGCGAAAATCGTAGAACATTCCGGTCGTGGACAAAACCACCGAACGGGCGATGTTCGAGTTTTTCATCGCGCCCAGCAGGTCGGGCAACTCCAACTCGTCGTGGCGAGGCCAAGGCCCAAACAGGGCACAGGCATCAAAAATCGGGGGCGCGGCCATAAAAGAAGTGCTTTAATTTTAGCGGGACAAACAGGGCAAAGTGCGAACAGGGCCAAAAAGCAGCGAAACAGATCAGACCAAGCAGCCTCTATGGACAATTGCCGATGACCAAATTCCTCAAACCGCGAGTTGTTGTCCACGCCATTTTAGCGTTGATTTTTCTGAGCGGATGGGTGTTCGCGTGCCGCCTCCCAACGCGGTTGCGGCGCGTCATTTGTTTGGCGACGAATGCCCGCCAACAGCCATTGGCTTGCCCCTGCCCGTTTACACCTCGGTTTGTGGATACATTCCAACCGATGAATGGCATCCAATCAACGGCACCTTAAATCTCTTGTTGTGGCTCGCGGCTTACGCTCTGATTTGTTTTGGTCTGGCAGCCACGACCAAGTTCATCGCCCGTCATCAAAGAACGTAACTAACCACGCTCACTCCAACAAATTTCCGTATTTTTCCGCCACCACTTTGCGTTTGATTTTGAGCGTCGGCGTCATTTCTCCGTTTTGCATCGAAAACGGCGCTGGGAGCACGACGAACTTTTTCACCTTTTCAAAATCGGCCAAGTGCTCCGTTTGAGCGTCGATTTCACGCCGCAGCAGCTTTTGAACTTCGGGACGTTTGGCCAATTCCTCGTCTTTCAAGTCACCCAGATTTTCTTTGACCGCCCATTCGCGCAGGGCCGAAAACGAGGGAACAACCAGAGCCGACACCGCTTTGAGATGATCGCCAAGCAACACGACTTGTTCGATGAAGCGGCTTTCACCCAGCCTCAGTTCAATCGGTTGCGGCGCGACTTTTTTGCCGTTGGCGAGCACCAGCAAGTCTTTCTTGCGGTCGGTGATGCGCAAACTGCCGTCTTTATCCAGCACGCCGATGTCGCCTGTGTGAAACCAGTTATCGGCGTCGAGCACTTCGCGCGTCGCGTCGGGTTTATTCCAGTAGCCCTTCATAATCGTGGCGCCGCGCGCCAAAATCTCGCCGTCATCGGCGATTTTGATCTCGACTCCAGGCAGTGCTGGCCCAACAGTTCCCAGCTTCGGATGAAAAGGCCGATTCACCGCGATAACAGGCGAAGTTTCGGTAAGGCCATAACCTTCTAAAACTTCCAAGCCCACGCCGATGAGCAACGCGCCGACTTCGGGCGCCATCGGCGCGCCGCCGGAAATGAAGTGCTTGAGGCGCCCGCCGTAGCGCGCGCGAATCTTGGAATACACCGCGCGATCAAAGATGGCGAACTTGATTTTATCGACCAAATTGAGCGCCCGCGCGCCCTTGCCGCGCGCTTTGACCGCGCCCGCGCGTTGCGCCAAAGCGATGGCTGACGCGTATTGAGCACGCTTTTTTTCGGGCAGTGAATCGCCTGCGCTTTGTATCTTCTCGCGCGACGATTCCAAAAGCCGGGGCACGCATGCCATGATCGTCGGGCGCACTTCGATCATGTTTTTGTCAAGGGTGCGCAGCGATTCGCAGTAGCCCACGCTCGCGCCCAAGCGAACCGGCAGAAAATGCCCCGCTGTTCGCTCGTAGATGTGCGCGAGCGGCAAAAACGACAAAAACACTTCGTCCTGCGTCAAATGCGGCCCAATTTGGAGAATGCCTTCGATGTCGGCGATGATGTTTTTGTGCATCAGCATCACGCCTTTGGGTTCGCCCGTTGTGCCCGACGTGTAAATGATGGTCGCCACATCGATCGGCAAAGCGGCAGGCCACGTCGATTCGTAAAGCCCAGTTTTTCCGGCTAAAAACTTCGCGCCTTCTTCTTCCAGTCCAGCGAACTCATCGTAACTCCACACGAACTCCAAATCGGGCGAAGCGCCACGCACTTCCTCAACTTTGGCGCGTTGCCCTTTGTCCGACACGACGACCGCCCGCGCGCCGCAATCGCGCAGAATCGTCTCGACCTGACCAGCCGGAAGCGTGGCGTAAATCGGCACGGAAATCAGCCCGCACATCTGACACGCCAGATCGGTGAGCGCCCATTCGCGCCGGTTTTCGCCCAAAATAGCGACGCGCGCACCGCGTTCAAACCCGCGCTCCAAAAACACGCCGCACAGGTTTTCGACACGCTTGGCGACTTGAGCGTAAGAAAGGAACTCATAAGCTTTGCCTGCTTTCTGGCCAAGATATGGCCGGTCTGGAAAGTTGGCAAAGGCGCGCTGGCCAAGTTCCGCGAGCGTTGAAGGTGGTTTGGTCGGATCGAACACGGGGGTTATTTTAACTAAAGGTTTGACGGGAGATGTTTCGTTCATCGAGTTCATGCTGACGTGGCGCGGTTGCAACCCAATGAATTTTTCGGTTTCAACAGGGCTATCCAACCAGTGTTTCTCAGTTGAGGTTGAAGTAAAATAGTGACATCAAAATCCCATTGAGAAACAACACAACTATGCAGCCCCAATACATCCTGAGCGAATATCTCAACCAAGCGATGGCACAAGCGGAATATGACAAGTTGGAAGACAACTCATTTTGTGGTCGCATTCCACCATGTCAAGGCGTCATCGCTTTTGGTTCAACTCTGCGCGGATGCGAAAACGAATTGCGCTCGACCTTGGAAGATTGGCTGTTACTGGGCCTCAAGTTGGGCCACGCTTTGCCCGAAGTGGGAGGCATCAACTTGAATCAGGAGCCAGTCAATGAATCGTCGGAATCCGTGTCGGCGTAGCGTGTTCGTTCGCCGACTGCGCGCTCTAGGCTTTGAAGGCCCGTTTTCTGGCACCAAACACCAGTTCATGACCTTCGCTACTCATCGTCAAACCATTCCGAGCAACGATGAGTATTCTGTTCCTCAACTCAAAATGATGATAAGAGAAGTCGAAGGCATTATTGGACGTGAAATCACGGCGTGCGAATGGAACGATTTACCATGAAAACAGTAGCTCCATTTATGGTGTCGCTCTGGCTCATCTTGACGGTGGGTGTAGACGCGGCAACAACGCGCAGCCTCTTAATTGGTTCGTGGAAGCCAGCAGCAGGTCAGAAGTCCACCGTCGTGAAGATGGTGTTTCTACCAGACGGCACCTGCTATGCGGATGTCAAAGACAGTAAAAGAATAGAACGATGGAAGGGGGATTACCAAATCATGAGTCAAAACAATGTCGATATGAACTCTTATTTGGGTGGCGGTGCAAGCTCCGCAGGGCAGCGTCATCCCGGTTTAGTCAAAGTTCGTGTTTCTGGGAAATATATGGTTATAACGGGAAGGCGCTCTACCTCGAAGTGGGTTCGCATTTTGAATTCAACACGTAGACAATAGTAAGAACCTACTAAAACAACAACAGCCCGCTTCGAACGAAGCGGGCTGTTCTGTTTCCCTTGGGTTACAAATTCAAATACGAGCGCAATTTACGATGCAGTTGATCGCGTCCTCGCGCCAGTCTCGATTTCACCGTTCCGGTTGGAACGCCCAAGATGCGGGCGATGTCGTTGACTTCCATGCCCTGGAAATGGTGCATCACGATGACGGCTTTATGATCGTTGGACAGCGTGAGGACGGCTTCGCGCACGCGTCGTTGGAGTTCGTCGGCGGTGAGGATTTCTTCGGGCAGTTTGCCGCCGTCGGGGAACTCCATCGGCTCAACATCGCCTTCGTCGTCGGCGCGGGGCGTGTCCATGCTTTGGAAACGAACGCGCTTTTTGCGGCGCGCGCGGTCGCGGCACAGGTTCAAGGCGATGCGATACAGATACGTCGAAAACGCCTCGTCCGCGCGCAGTGTCGGGAGCGCATCGTAAAGGCGCATAAACACGTCTTGCGTTACGTCCTGCGCGTCGTCGGGATCGCCGAGCATGCCATACACCGCGTTGTAAATGCGGCGATGATACATCTGGTAGATCTCCTCGAAGGCTTTGAGGTCGCCTTCTTTGGCGCGTTGCAAAACGGCCAAGAAAGCCAGCTTTTCAGGTGAGGGCGGCGCTTTTTCGGGCGGCGCTTCTTCGCCGGTGTCTTCTTCGTCGGCGTCATCGGCCAAAAGCAATTCGCCGTCGGCTTCGGTTTCGATGGCGGGCAGTTCATCGTTGGCGACGGCGTTGAAGTCGCCTTCTGTTGCGGCGGGAGTGGAGATGGTGGGAGAAGGCGATGTCGCGGCGTCAAAGTGGTCGCCCGCGCGCGCTGCACCCGCGACGGGAACGTCAAAAGGGGAAACCTCTTGCGAAAGTGAAAATGTGGAATTGAAAGTCATGCTATCGGGGGCAAAAACGGGGTGAAGGCCCGCTTTGCCGGGGTTGCGTTCAAAAAGAACAGTCGCATCGCGCTGTTCGAGGTTTGGGCGCCGCGCAAAACAACAGCAAGCCGTTCGACGCGGCGGGGTCGAACGGCTTGGAAAACTGTGATGAAGCGGGATGCAATTCAAAGACCTTTGGGCATTTCGATTTGCGCAAAGTTGCACCCCAAAAAAGCAAAAACTCCCGGCACAAACGAGGTTTAAGAACCGGCCTGCGATTGCAGGTCGCGCATCATTTTCTCGATGTGTTCGAGTTTGCGCTCGCACGATTCGATCATTTTGTCGGCTTTGTCGAGCGGCGATTTTCCCAAAGCGGCGCGCACGCGGCGTTGCCAGACATAGGTCGAAACAGCGGCGCCTGCCAGAACGCCCAGCGCGACGCCGCCATAAAGCCAAACGTCGCTCCGATTTCTTGTGTCGAAAACGAAACGGTTCATCATCCGTCGAGAGTGTAGACGTCGCTTTCGTCAATGGAGAAAGTTTTGTCAGCCGCTTCGTTTTCGCTTTGGGTTTCAAAAATGCGCTTGACAAAGGTCAACAGCTCCATCGGGTTGAACGGCTTGGTCAGATACAGATCGGCGCCGCTTTGCCAACCGTGAAACACGTCGGCATCCTGCGCTTTGGCAGTCAGCATGATGACGGGGATGGCGGCGGTTTTGGGATCGGCTTTAAGCGTTTTAAGCGCTTCGAAGCCGTCCATGATGGGCATCATCACGTCCATCACGATGAGGTCGGGCTGCACTTCGCGCGTTTTGTCGACGGCCTCTTGTCCGTTGGAACCGGTGTAAACGTCGTAACCGGCTTTTTCCAGGTTGATTTGCACCAAGCGCAAAATGTGTTTTTCGTCGTCAACGGCCAAGATTTTCTTGCTCATACTGGAGTTTGCTCCTCGGGGTAGGCTTAGCAAAATTCTGTCCCTTTTTGCGCGGCAACCCCAATTTTAACCCGCAGAGAATGTTTTTGCAAAGCCGAAAGCTTTCTCCGGTGCTCCTAAACCACCGGCATGCGGTTTCGTCAAGTGTCCTCACGGACACGAACCCACCGGGTAGCGCATCCGAGTTATGCGCTTGATCGCCTGCAACCGGATGCCGGTGGTTTTATATCACCGGGGGAACTGCTCCTTTGCTCGTCCAATCCGCGCTTTCGTATTTCCCAACACGCCAAGCCTGCGCTTCTTCCCGTTCCTCGTCCGTCCACGACGATTCCACCAAAGCTGCGCCTGTTGCCCGCGCGAATCCTTCGGCCAACGACTGCGCCACTCCATGAGGTGGAACATCCAAACCCAACTCTTCGAGCGAGGTGGCGCCGCTCATCGGGCCGCCGGTGCGAGATTCCCATTCGAGTGAGTTCATGCGCAAAAGCAGCGAACCATGTTGCAAAAACGCGCCGTTCAAGCGGCACTGCGCCGCGCCGATGAGTTTTTTGCCGCCGACTTGGAAATCGCAAGCCGCGCTCTGGGCGAAGCAGTTCGGCCCGCCCTCGCTTGGCTTGGTCGAAGGCGCCAGTTCTGACTGGACGCCCAATGATTCCAGGCCGAGTAAAAAACCGCGACTGAGCCATTCGTAAGCGCCTTGCACGCTCTGTGCATCGGCGGGCAAAAAGCACACGGGCGCCGCGATGGAATACGTCAGTTCCAGCGCGTGCCACACAGCGCGGCCTCCGGTCGGGCGGCGAACCACGTCGAAATCGCGTTCATTTTGTGGCACCAGGGCGCCGGGTGGAAGCGTTTTTTGCAAGCGGCCCAGAGAGAGACAATGCGGATTCCAACTGTAAAAGCGAAGGGTTGGCGTCGATAGCTCGCCCGCGTTGCGCCGCAGAAGGGTTTCATCGAGCGCCATATTACAGGCGCCGCGCATCGGCGGGTCGAATATCAAACGGAAGCGCATGGGCAAAGACACATCTTGAGAAGCGAGCAAAGGGGAAACTCACGCGCCCAAGTTGCTTCTTGAGTTTGCGATGAACTGCTTTTCCTTCGTCATTCACCCCATGGAACTGCGCCGCGACGCTGCGCGCAAATATCCGGTTCTGGGGCTACTGCCCGAACGCGCCGTTGAACAAATCGCGCTGCGATTGTCGCCCAAGTGGATGTCGGAAATCTCCGGCATCGAATCGAAAACCGGCGCCACGACTTCGGGCTATTTCATTGGCTGCCCGTTTTCGTCGCGCCAGCTAACAGAACTGCCGCCCGAACGGGTGTATCGAAAACTGGTCGAGTGCGGGCAGATGAGCGCCGAACGCGGCGCCAAGATCATGGGTTTGGGCGCTTTTACTTCGGTTGCGGGCGACGCGGGCATCACCGTGGCCAAAAGATTGGAAGGCACAATCGGCGTGACGAGTGGCAACTCGTATACGGTTTACACAGCCGTCGAAGGGCTTCTCAAAGCTGCTGATCTGATGGGCATTGACGCGGCTCAAGGAAGCGTGGCCATCGTTGGCGCGACCGGTTCGATTGGCGCGGTGTGCGCCAAAATTTTGGGTTCCAAAGTCGGCGAAGTTGCTCTGGTTGGGCGCGATGTGAACAAGTTGCAACGCTTGAAAGCCGAAGTCGAATCCCGCGCGGATTGCTCGGCACAAATTCGTGCGGCGCCCGACATCCGCGAGGCAATTCGAGGTGCCGACATGGTGCTGGCGGTGTCGTCTGCGGGCAAGGAACTGGTGTTTCCCGAAGATTTGAAAATTGGTGCCGTTGTGTGCGATGTGGCGCGCCCGCGCGACGTTTCAAAAACAGTGGTCGAAAAACGTGACGATGTGCTGGTCATCGAAGGCGGCGTGATCGCCGTTCCCGGACGCGATGTGCGGTTCAACTTCGCGTTTGGTTTTCCCGAATCGACAGCGTTCGCGTGCATGAGCGAAACGATGATTCTGTCGCTCGAAGGCACCAACGAAAGCTACACACTGGGCCGTGATTTGACGGTGGAACAGGTGATGAACATGGGCGAACTGGCGCGCAAACACGGTTTTTCGCTCGCCGGTTTTCGCTCGTTTGAAGTGGCGTTGTCCGATGAAGACATCTCCCGCGTGCGGCAACGGGCCGACAAGAAACGGCGGCCCGTGACGGCTTGAAGACATATCGAAGAACTCTACCTAAACAGCGGCGCTACAGTTAAGAATTTATCTCAGGGTAGAACGACCAACACATCCGGTAACGCAAGAAATAGATTTCAATCACGTGTTGAAAATCTTGTGCCCATCATCATTGGAAGTGCGACAGATGGGTTTCTCACTCATTTTATGTGACAGGAATTAGTTCAAAGTCACACAATTGCCGGATGCCCTTGCAACGCAAACGCGTGCGATGACAAGAAAAAGCAAAGAGGACAAGGCCCGTTTTAGACGCGTGCGCGCCTCGTGTTGCTTCAGATAGACCTCGCCTGCGGCTGCTGGAGAAGAAGCCCGGAAAACGCAAGGTTTCTTTTCAGTGTCGGGTTGAACAGCGCCGCAGTTGTCTGCGTCGAAAGCGACATCTCGAAAAGCTAAGCAGCTTTCCAGAAACCCCAACACCATGAAACACCAGAAATTAGTTCGCCTCTTCGCCTTGACTCTTCCCTTGCTTGGCGCGGTCGCTTCAGCGCAGGCTCAGTCCGATTATCGTTACAACGACGGCACCTACGGCAACGGCAGCGTTTACGGCGACTCTGACAACGACGGCACTTACGGCAACGGCAACAGCGGCGTCTATGGCAACGGCAACGGCGGCGTTTATGGCAACGGCAACGGCGGCGTTTATGGCAACGGCAACGGCGGCGTTTACGGCAACGGCAACGGCGGCGTTTACGGCAACGGTGGCGTTTACGGCAACGGCGTGGGTTCGACCCGTTTGCGCGGCACAGTGGAGCGCATTTACTCGACTCGTTCGTTCGATCTTCGCACGCAAAACGGGCAAATCGTTCGCGTGAAGAGCGATTCCGACCTCAACCTGCGAGTTGGCGACACGACGACCGTGCGCGGCGAACTGCGCGGCAAAACCTTCTTCGCCGGACGCATCAACCGCCGCGATGACAATTTGCCCGGCAACCAAGGCCGCGAAACCCACGTCGAACTGCGCGGCGAAGTGGTCGCAGTCGAAGGCCGTCGCGCTTTGCGAGTGCGGGACAACGATGATGGCCGCATCATCCGCGTGCAAACGCAAAACAACCTGAACTCGCGCATCTCGCGCGGCGATCTGGTCAGCGTAATTGGCATATTCGACGGCTCGTTCCTGCGCGCCGACAACGGCCAAGTGCGCTTGCTGTCCGATGACAACCGTCTTGACGGAAGCTATGGCAACAATGGAAACGTTTACGGCAACAACGGAAACGGCTATGGCGGCAACGTGTATGGCAATAACGGTCGTGGAAATGGCGGCTACCGTCCCGGTGGCAACGGTTATAGTCCAAATGACGGCATCGGCTATGGCGCTTATGGCGACAACATTTTGGGCCACAGCGTCAACTTCCCAGCGACGGTGAGCCTGGTTCGTCGCGGCGAAGTCCAAGTGCGCGGCGACAACGGGCGCACTTACATCGTGCGTTTCTTGAACAACGAACGCGTCGATGTGCGCGTTGGCGACCGGGTTCGCGTGAACGGCGTGGCGCGCGACGGCTTCATCGAAGTCACGCAGTTGCTCCGCGCCTCTTAAAGCGTTGATCAAGCGCGAAAATGCAAGCGGGACTCCCATCTACTTCCAATCGGGCTTGCTCATTCGATTGAAAGTGAACGGAAGTCCCGCTTTTTATCCGCTCCCACTCGACTGCTCTAAGGCTCCTTTCCCCGACGGCCCGCTTCACCTCGAAGCGGGCCGTTTTTGCGTCGCCCATTCGCGCGCAATTCCCGTTAGTCGAATCAAAAACAGCGTCGCCCAGAATACAAGGGGAGATGTGCGCGCGCGAAAATGCAATCGGTAGAACTCGCCCAGCGAGCGGTGCGATTCCCGAATCATCTCTGCGCGCCGCTGTTTGGTTGAAGCGCCGCCCCAATGCAGCACCTTGGCGTCCGGTTCATACCACACCTGCCAATCGCTTTGGCCAAGGCGCCAACACAAGTCCACGTCGTTAAAAAATATCGGGAATCGCTCGTCGAACAAGCCGCCGCTCGACTCGATGGCCCTTCGGCGCAGCAAAAAACTGGACGCCATCGGTTGCTCGACTTGCCTGGTCGTGCGGTGCGAAAACCAGCCCATCTTGTAAAACCCGAACCGCTTCGAGCGCGGGAACAAACGCGCCAAACCAGACGCCTCGCACCACAACGCCGCGGGCGTTGGAAAGGTGCGACACGAACGCTGAAAAGTTCCATCGCGCGCATCTACGAGGGCCGACGCCACGCCGCCCGCCCGCGGATGAGTTTCGAGAAACGAAATCAACGTTTGCGCGGCACCCGCAAAAACTTCCGTGTCGGGATTGAGCAGCCAAATCCACTGGCCGCGTGCCTGCTCGAAAGCGAGGTTGTTGCCGCGCGCAAAGCCCAAATTTTCGCTCGAAGCCAGCAGGCGCACACCGGGAAACTCACGCTCGACCATCGCGGCGCTTCCGTCACCCGAAGCACAGTCCACCACGATGAGTTCGTGCTCGATGCCGCTCAAACACGCGCGCAAAGAACAAAGGCAGGCGCGGAGCAAATCGCGTGTGTTCCACGAGACGATCAAAACAGAAAGCATTGGCTCAAGTCAAACACGCCGTGGCACTCGATTTCAAACCGATTGATTTAGCAAGGCACGCGAACACTTGCATCCAGTTCGCAGAAGAAACCGAACTGTGCAGCTTCGGTTCTGTCGTTGGCTTTCGAGAAGCGGATGGACAAGGCACACAGCGGTTCATCGAGAGAATCCAAGTCAAGCTGGACAATGATTCGCAGAGCTGCCTCCATGTGTGGCACAATGGCGACATCATCGGCCAACTCCACTTAGGACAATTCTTAGATGAGGCCATCGGTTATATTCACCTCTTTTACGTGGCACCAGAGTGGCGAGGAAAAAGTATCGCCCCACAACTCGATGCTTACGCGATGACCCACTTCCAGAAACGAGGCTTTCCACTGGCGCGTTTAAGCGTTGCCCCCGCAAACACGCGCGCAGTCAGGTTCTACCTGAGTCGAGGTTGGATGGACTTGGGGCCAAGAATAGACAAACCGGACGTTCATAACATGGAGAAAAGCTGCGGGTGAGACACGAACCAGAAGCTATTACCGCATAGCGCTACTTTCAAAAAGTGTCTCACGGGGATGCATCGTGGAAACAAAGTAGTGAGATGTTCTTTATAGTTTCGCTTCAACAGCAACTGTTTAAAAGAAAAGGCACGAACACTCGAAAGGTGTTCGTGCCTTTTTCAGGGTTTCTTCCAACTGCCGCCCAGATCAATTTGCACCAGTTGCGGCTCGACTTTGACTTGTGCTTTGGAGGCGCAACCTTTAGCGCCCGAACATTTGCCGCAACCGCCGCCCGATTGGGACGAGACTAGCCAACCCCGAATGAGGTATGATGCCGCGCAAGCGACGATGGCGAACACGGCGAAATCTTGAAATGTCATGGTTTGATTCTCCTTACCAACCCAACCGAAGCCCGGTTTGATAGACCGCGAACGAGGCGAGCCATGCCAGACCGGTCATGTAAACCCACATGAACGCGGGCCACAGCCACGAACCGGTTTCGCGTTTGACGACGGCGAGGGTGCTCATGCACTGCATGGCGATCACGAAATAGACTAGAATCGAAACCGCCGTGAGCGTCGTCCACACCGGGCGACCATCGGGCCAGCGGTCTTCGAGCATCTTGACGCGCAACGGCTGCGTGTTCTCTTCTTTGTCGCCGACGCTGTAGACCGTGCCCATAGTTGAAACGAACACTTCGCGCGCCGTGGCCGCACCGATGAGACCGATGCCGATTTTCCAGTTGAAACCAATCGGCGCGATGAGCGGCTCCACGACGTGACCGACGCGGCCCGCAATCGAATGTTGCGCAATCAAAGCCGAACGCGCATCGTTGCTCGGCAGGGCGTCGAGGGCGATTTGCGAAGGTTTTGGATAATTGAGTGCGAACCACAAAACCAGCGACAGCGCGAAAATCGTGGTCGCGGCGCGCTTCAAAAACTCGCTGGAACGATCCCACATCGTCACCATCACGTTGCGAGGCGCGGGCATTTTGTAGGGCGGAAGTTCGAGCATTAAAGCTGGGGGTGGGCCTTTGAACAGCGTCTTTTTGAACACCCAGGCCGCGAGCATCGCTACGACCACGCCTAAGACGTAGCAACCGAACATCGTGAGGGCGCGCGACGAAACGAAGCCCAAAATCTTGACTTCGGGAATGAACGCGCCGATCATCAAGGTGTAAACCGGCAGTCTGGCCGAGCAACTCATGAGCGGCGCGATCAAAATCGTCGTCATGCGGTCGCGCCTACTGGCGATTGTGCGCGTCGCCATCACGCCGGGGATGGCGCAGGCAAAGCTCGACAAAAGCGGGATGAACGCGCGGCCATGCAACCCGACGCGGCCCATCGTTTTGTCCATGATGAACGCCGCGCGCGCCATGTAACCCGAATCTTCGAGCAACCCGATAAAGAAAAACAAGATCAGGATTTGCGGCAAAAACACCAGCACCGCGCCCACGCCCGCAATGGCTCCGTTGACCAACAAATCGCGCAACGGCCCATCGGGAAGATGCGTGCTGAGAAAGGTTTGCGCCCCGGCCGTAATGCCTTCGATGCCGCGCATCGGCCAATCGGCGAGCGAATAAATGCTTTGGAAAACAGCCAGCACAATGAGAGCGAAGAAAAAGAGTCCCCACACGCGATGCGTCAAAATCGCGTCGGCTTTGTCCGTGAACGAACGGTTGGCCGCGTGGTCTTCCTTCGTCGCGCGCCGCACAACGGCGCTCAGCGCCCGATAACGCGGCGCCGTTTCCATCGCGGGCTTGATTCCCTGGGCGCGCAATTCTTCCAACAGATCGGCGACGTTTCCACCGAAACGAACCGCGACGCGCTCACGCGGCGCGTTGCCGCATAATAAGCGAAGCGCAACGCCGCGCGGCCCCGAAGTGCGGTCAGCGTCATTCGCCTCGAAGTCGAGCGCGTGCGCTAAGCGCGTGCGTGCTTCTTCCAATACGGGCGAAAGTTCCAATACAGGCGGATGCGGAATCGGCAGTTCGCCTTCTATCACCGCTTTCAAGTCGTCCAACCCTTCGCCCTTCAAGGCGACGATGGGCACAACCGGACAGCCCAGATCTTCGCTCAAAAGTGCCGCATCGATTTCGCGGCCCGCTTGTTTCGCCACGTCCACCATATTGAGTGCGACCACGCACGGCAAACCGAGTTCGAGAACCTGCGTCGCTAGATACAAGTTGCGCTCTAAGTTCGACGCGTCCACCACGATGAGCACAGCATCAGGCGTCGGCGTATCGGCGCGAAGTCCAAGCAAAACATCGCGCGAGACTTCTTCATCGGGCGACTTGGGCGCGAGCGAATACGTGCCCGGCAAATCGAGGATTGTCGCTTCCAGTCCGCCTCCAAGTTTCGCGCGGCCTTCTTTCTTTTCGACCGTAACGCCGGGATAGTTGCCGACTTTCTGGCGCATCCCGGTGAGCGCGTTAAACAGCGTGGTTTTGCCCGCGTTGGGATTGCCAACGAGCGCAATAGTTTTCGTTTTGGCGGGCGCAAGTGTTGGGGCTGGCATGGGAATTTCGGGCTATGATAGAAACGAAAAAATGGGGATTTGGCCCCCACTTTTGACTTGGTTCACTTTGAAGTTGGGCTTAATTGGCGCCCCAAAAGACGTTGTAATCCTTGAACGGCGAAGCGATTCGGCCTGTCCAAACGGTTTTCTTTTCCATCCCCGTGTTGCTATGAGGATCGTCATTAGCGAACACAGCGCGCATCGTGACACGCCGACGCTCAGCTACTTTTGGCACTGGAAACCCCCAGTAAAAAGGGCCACGCGGATTAAGGTCATCGTCGGTTTCAGGAATTGAAGAGTCGATAAAGCGTTTGGAGACTTGAAGACGAATCTCTCGGACAAGAACATCACCCGGAGCAATTGTTTCGGCGGAAGGGGTATTGGCCTCCAAGCCATTCCTCCATTTGTGACGACAAGCGGCTTGTCGAGAACGCGGCCATCTACGCTTGTAATTTCCAAGGTCAAGTTGTAAGCGCCCCAAGAATTCCACTCTTGAAACACATTGATCGGCTTCGACGATGAATTTTGCAGCACAACACTGATGTGAGGATCACCCTGGCGAAGTTCGAGGTTGGCCTCACCAATTGAAACCTTCAATCCATCTTTTTCAGCCAGCGGTTCAGCAACAACCGGAGCCGCGACGGGTTTGGCAACGGGAGCCGCTTGCACAACGGCAGTTCCCAACAGCAACGAGACAACACAAAGAGAGAAACGCATATTGGAAAAGTTCGACTTCGACGCGATTCTCGTGTGTTGAAGAGGAATTACAATTTCTCGACTTCCACACTCGCCGCTTCCGCTTTGCGAAGCGACAAATGATAGCCGCGCGTTTTAATTTCAATCGGGTCGCCCATCGGTGCGAAGCGCACGACGGAAAACTCGGTGCCTTCGACCAAGCCCATTTCCATCATCCGTTCGGCGGCTTCGTCATCACCCAAACTCACGACGCGGGCGCTATCTCCAACTCCAAGTTCAGCTAAAGTCATGGGGCTTTAAGGCAAATACTCGCACAACACGTTTTGCGCGGCGGCTTCGCCGATGCCGATGCGGGCGCCATCGACGCGCACCAAAATCGGGTCGCCATGCGACATCAGCGAAACGATGGCGCCTTCGCGCACGCCGAGGTCTCGCAACTTGGAGGCTTCAAGTTCGGGGCCACAGATTTCGAGCACGCACACGCGCGCGCCCGGTCGGGCGCAACAAAGCGAAGTGCAACTCATCTTGTGTTCGTCATGCGCGTGTTTCGCGCCGCGCGCCCCAAAAAATTTCAACATCGAAGTTCCTCTGTTCGGCTTTCTCTTCTAATCCGACTTCGTGAATCGGATATATGACTTTACAGACACTTGAGCGCCCCCGCAAGTTCTGTTGCGGGCGAATTTTGTCGCTCGTTCTTCTATTGCACTTCGCGGTTTGGGCCAACAATGGCGGTTGAGCAACTCGACTGTTGGTGCGAGCAACTCAACTGTGAATGCGAAGCGTCAGCGAGCGCATCGAACAGCGTGCCGAAGGCACATCCTTTTGCGCAGGATGCGCTTCGCTCTCTATTGATGCACTCGCTGACGCTTCGCGTTCACGGTTGAGTTGCTCGCACTACTTGGTTGTTCCCGCCAATTCAACCGGAAAACGCGCAACCAACACCGCGACATCATCGGCGTGGGCGCGCGGTTCGGTCAGTTCCTGGCCCATCGTGAAATGGCGGGCGACGAACGAATTGTTTTCCAATGCAGCTTCGGCGAGATCGACCATTTTTTGCGCGGCTTCGGGAGCGCGCACGGCGCGTTCGCCTACCAATCGCGCTGTTAGCAAACGCACTTGCGCTTCGCCATCCACTTCGCCGCCAAAAGAGAGAGCATCGGCCAAGCCGTCAGTCGCCATCAAGATCGCATCTCCCGGTTTAAAGACGGTTTTTCTGCCGACCGGCTCGATTTCTGGCCAAAGTCCCAGCGGCGGGCAGGTCGTTTCGAGTTCCACAACATCTCCTCCAGAACGCACCAGAAGCGGCGCGATGTGGCCCGCGTTGCACCACTGAATGGTGCGCGCTTTGTCATCGAACACCACCAGACACACGGCGATATACAAGTCGGGGCCAAGGTCGGGTAGAAGCGTTGTGCCCAAACGCGCCATCAGTTCGACCGGATCGGGATGGAGCGGCGCCAGGGCGCGCAAGGAGTATTTGAGGAGCGGCACTCTCGCTTGGGCGCGCACCGATTTGCCCGATACATCGGCGATGCAGCTCAAAACGCGGCCATCGGGCAAAGGCAAAACGTCGAGATAGTCGCCGCCGCCCACCGCGCGCGCACTGCGAAAAGCGAGGCCGAAATCAAAGGGCGTCGAAATGTCGGGGCGCGAGATGAGCAGCGGTTGCAACTCGCCCGACACGTCGAGTTCGTGCTGGAAATTGGCGATAAGCAGCTCGCGCTCTAAGCGCGCTTCGCGTTCGCGTTCCTGCGCTTCGGAAATGTAGCCTGCCAGGGCGCCGACAACGAAGAGCAGCGCTGCGTTGACGATCATCGAAGCGGGAAAGCCAAAAGAGCCGGACGGCGCGCCGGGGGTTTCGGCGGCGACATAAGCCCACAAAAAAACAAACAGAAACAGGAAGTTGCAAATCACCGCTGCGATGATGCCGCCCAACACGCGAAACCACATCGCCGCCACGACCACGACGATGAAATAAAACGACATCACCTCGATGCGATGCGACAATTGAAACCACGCGGTGATGAGCGTGGTATCCATCAGCAAAACAATCGGGCGCCGCACGCCAAAACGCGAAGGGAACAGGCATGCCACCGCCATAGCGATGTTGTAGATGCCGCCGACCACCATCAGCGCCATCGCTTGGGGCGAATACGCGTCTTCGATGTGCAAAACGTGCGGAGCCACGCCCAGCACGATGAGGAGTAACGTGCGAAAACCGGTCAGCAAAAGTTCTGCGTCGCGGATGTCGTCGCGCCCTCGCGTGCCCGTAAACGCGTTCACCGTTGTTCCAGTTGCGGGCATTCCAGTCGAGGAGAAGCGTCGGCCCGCAGAAGGCCGTTTTTCTGGCGCGGGCGCCACCACTCCAAACCCAAATGACATCGAAGAACCTTGTAGTTTGAGCGACCTCCACAAAAACGGGCGAAACCCTCATCTTTCGCTTTGCGTGCCGGATCCTCATTTCCGGGCACTTCTGACAAGACGCAAAGTTCGCAGGCGAAGAGCATCCCGCCAAGGGAGAGATTTTCTCTGGCAAGACTGGAAACGCCCGGTCTTCCTCATCGGAAGCCGGATGCCCCGCTTTCTTTACACTGGCCGCCAATGGCCGAAGAAGAATTGTGCGTGGTGTCGGTTTCTCTGGGTTCGCCGTCACGCGATCATGTGGCGCACGCGCGCTTGCTGGGGCGCGACTGGCAACTCGAACGCCGGGGAACTGGCGGCGACTTGAAGCGCGCCGAAGCCCTGATCCGCGAATTCGACGGGCACGTCGCGGCCATCGGGTTGGGCGGCATCGATTTGTTTTTGGTCGCGGGCGGCGCCCGCTATGCGGTGCGCGACGCGCAACGCTTGGCGCGCGCGGCTAAAACAACGCCCATCGTGGACGGTTCGGGACTCAAAGACACCCTCGAACGCGCCGCTATCGCCTGGCTTCAAAGCGAGCAAATCATCGACTTCAAGAGGTGTAAAGTTGGCTTGACTTCGGCGGCGGATCGCTTCGGCATGGCCGAGGAGTTCGTGCGCGTGGGCGCCGATGTCACTTTTGGCGACTTCTTCTTCATTTTGTCGGTGCCGTTCAAAATGAAAACTTTGCGGGCCGTGCGCAATGCGGCTCGCGTGGTGCTTCCCATCGCGTGCCGATTGCCCTTTCCCCTGCTCTACCCGACGGGCGAAAAGCAAAATGAAATCCTCGACTCCAAGGTGCATCGCCGTTTTTTCGAGGAAAACGAAGTTATCGCGGGCGACTTCTTGCTGATCCGCCGCTTTTTGCCGCTTGACTTGGCGGGCAAAAGCATCATCACCAACACCGTCACAAACAAAGATGTCGAACTGCTGCGCGAACGAGGCGCGAAACGCTTGGTCACGACGACGCCTGAGTTCGAGGGCCGCTCGTTTGGCACCAACGTGATGGAAGGCATTTTGGCCGCGCTGGGCGACAAAACGCCCGACGATTACAAGCGGCGCTTGGACGAACTGGGTTGGACACCGCGCGTCATCGAGTTTTGAAACGCGCGATTCATTGGATTTTGCGCGGCGTTAAAGCTATCTGAACGCAAAGCGGGAGCGAGTGCATCGTTCAGCGCGCTAAAAGCACACGCTTTCAAGGGTGACGCTTTGCACCAAGCAAATGCACTCGCTCACAAACGCGTTCTCATTGATGCTTCCGGCACCGCTTCCAATGGAGCCACGCGCAAGGGCGCGAACCTGCACGCAAATTCACGCCGACCTGAACCGGTGGCGCCTGCGACTCGTTGGAATAGCGATGCAATTCAAAACTCTTGGAGCATTCACGCTCCTCGCGGCTTCCCTTGGCGCCGCGCAGGTTCAAGTCGGCGCCGCGCCCGCACTTGTGAAAAGCGTGACGCCTGGCAGTCTCAAAGCCGAAATCGCTCGCAACAAAGGCAAAGTCGTGGTCGTGAACTTTTGGGCGACGTGGTGTGCGCCCTGCGTGAAAGAGCTGCCAACTCTTGCGCAACTGCAAGCCCAAACCAAGAGCAAAGGCGCCGTTTTGCTGCTGGTGTCGGCGGATGATCCGGCCATCAAAAACAAAGTCGCACTTGTCGCCGGAAGCAAAGGGCACCGCGTCACGCGCCAGATTTCAAGCGACATCGACATCTTTTTCGGCGGCTTCGACCCGAAAAACAAAGATTCAATCGCCCTGCCGCGCACCTATATTTACAACCGCAAAGGCGCTCTTGTGAAAACCATTACCCAAGAACAAACGCTCGCGGGTTATCAAAACATTCTCAAGCCGTATCTATAAACCATCTGGCGCGGTTTAGTTTTAAACACAAAGGGCACAGAGGAACAGGAGAGACACAGAAAGTTTCTAGAAAAGGTTGATCCTTTTCCTTTAAACCCTTCTGTGTCTCTCCTGTTCCTCTGTGCCCTTTGTGTTTAATGAAGCGGACTCAAAAGCGCGTTTTGATTTCCAACGATGCGCGGCTAAACTCCGCTTCCTGCCATGAACGATGCGCCCCAATCTTTCGTTTCCAACCCCACCGATGCGCCCGTTGAAGTCGTTGCTCCAACCGTTGCAACTCCTCCGGTTCAAGTTCAAACCCAAGTTGCTGCGCCGCCCTCGTTTGCGCCGCACATCGCGCCCTTTCCGGCTCCTGTGTCTCTTCAAACGCCCGAACCGGTGAACGCGCACCGCGCGACCAACCCTTTGTTTTCGATGCTGGCAGGCGCTCTGCTTTCGGCGGCGCTTTTGGGAGCCGGCATCGCCATCGGGCGCTCAAGTGGCGGGAGCAACGCTTTGACCAGCGCAGTCGCAAACGATGATTTCGACGTGCTCAATCCCGCCGCGCGAGTTGCACGCGATGTCGGGCCAGCGGTGATGAACGTGGACACAACTTTTGGCAAAACCGCCAAGAGCGACTTTTTGCCTCGTCCGGGCCAAGCGCCCGAATCGCACGAAGGGCAAAAAGGCAAAGGCACCGGTTTCGTGTTCGATTCTAAAAACGGTTATATGCTGACCAACGCGCACGTCGCGGCGGGCGCCAAAGAACTGCAAGTCACCACGCGCGACGGCAAAAAAATCAAAGGCAAAGTGCTCGGCTTCGACCGCCAATCTGACATCGCTGTTGTGCAACTGGCCGACAAAACCTTGCCCCAGGTCAAGTTGGCGACCTTCACAGACCCCAAAACCCTCGCCATCGGCGAGCGAACCGTGGCCATCGGCAACCCGTTCGGCCAGGAAAACACTGTCACCGAAGGCATTTTGTCGGCGACGGGCCGCACGCTTCCAGTTCCTCCCTCGGAAGAGAACGGGGGCGGCGGATTCGCCCTCACCGATATGCTGCAAACCGATACGGCCATCAACCCCGGCAATTCGGGCGGCCCACTCATCAACCTCAAGGGTGAAGTCATCGGCATCAACACGGCCATCATCCCTTACGGTCAGGGCATCGGCTTTTCGATTCCCATCAACAAAGCCAAACGGGTCGCCGATGAGATCATCGAACACGGCAAAGTGTTCCATCCGTATCTGGGCGTGTCGGTCAAGAGCGTCACCGACGCTTTGAAACAGGACTACGGTTTACCAGACAAAAACGGCGCTTTGGTTCTAACTGTCGCGCCCGATTCGCCCGCTGCTAAAGCGGGTTTGCGTTCCGGTGATGTCATTCGTTCGATGGACGGCAAACAGGTGAAATCGAACAAAGACTTCGTGGATTCGGTCGCGGGCCGTAAAGTCGGCAGTTCGGTCAAAGTCGAGATTTTGCGCAACAACTCGGTCAAACAAACGCTCAACCTCAAAATCGCCGACAAACCCGACGGGCAATAGTATCGAGTGTTGAATTGCGCTCAACACTCGACGTTCATCACTTTCCATGATTCGCACCCGCTCCGCTTCGCTTCCGCCGTCGGTTCGTCGCGCTCAGGCAAAGGCGCTCCGCCCCGCGCCAACGCCCCGCGCCAAACCCGCGACGATGCGCATTCTGGGCATCGACCCTGGACTTGCGCGCACAGGTTACGGCCTCATCGAATCGGATTTAGCAAGCGGCGGCAAGTCTGTAAAATTGATTGAAGGCGGCATTTTGCGCGGCAAAGAATCGCTGCCACTTCCCGACCGGCTCAAGGCTTTGCACGCAGGCTTAACCGAAGTATTGAGCGAATATCGCCCGGAAATGGTGGTCATCGAAGACCTGTTTTCGACTTACGCCCATCCGCGCTCGGCCCTGATGCTGGCGCACGCGCGCGGAGTTTTGATTCTTGCGGCGGGCCAAGCCGATTTGCCAGTCCACACCTTCACGCCCAACGAAGTCAAACAAATCGTGACGGGCAACGGGCACGCGACCAAATCGAACGTGCAAAGCGCCGTCAAAGCGCGCCTGTGCATCGCGGCCACCCTTCATCCGCCCGACTTGGCCGATGCCTTGGCTATCGCGCTGTGTTACGCCCTGCGCGCTGATGTCGGGCGAAAATTGAGTTAAGAAGAACTTCATGTCAGTTGAACTGCAAAAAGAGGCTAACGCTTTTCTCACTCTTCCTGTTCCTACTACGCTTTTCTACAACTCTCACTTGCAAGCGTTGGAATATTATGATGCCAATTCACAAGAACAACAGTTCATCCGTCAATATGCACGAAAGGGAACGCTCAACCTATCTGCACAAGATGAAGATAATTTATAGCGAATCCGAATAAGAGTGTCTTGTAGGGACATGGCTTGCCATGTCCGCCCGCGAGAAACCTCACGTCCTCATCGGACATGGCAAGCCATGTCCCTACAGACTAAAGCGTGTTAGGAACTCATTTGAGCGTGAAATCTCGATTGGAAGAGG
>JAABUM010002008.1_pt1 | contig 28680 bp, 28 predicted proteins | sample 5559161 | NCBI WGS metagenome assembly JAABUM01 (sample SAMN10711868, study PRJNA513369) | rock metagenome | isolation source: Antarctica rocks | place: Antarctica: Victoria Land, Siegfried Peak nord
CGCTCATCCGTCGCACGGGCCACACCGCCATTGCGGCGTACCGCCGACACCTCTCCACCCACCCCGCCAAAGCTCTCCGTCTCCTACGTCCCAAGCTGCACTCTCGCCGATAATTCACGAGCCCTGCTGCCATCCAGCGCGTGCGTGAATTATCGTTAGCGCGCAGAAGTCCTGGGGCGTCTCGCCCGGCACTGGGAGCGCGGACGTCTCGTCCGCCTTGGCGTCCGCGGACAGGGGCTAGCCATCCCCGCAGGGCTGGTGGGGCGCCGCCCGTCACGCGCTCATCCCGGCGCACCCATCGGGGCGGACGAGACCTCCGTGCTGTAATTGTACCCGCAACGCGTTCCGCTCTGTGGCGTTCAACGGGAGATACGTCGCGACCATATTGACCAACAGCTCCATGCGCGCATCATCCAGTTCGCTGGCGTCCGCTGAAATAGCCTCAGACCCCATAGGCCGTGCGGGCCCAAGCCGGAGGATAGTCTCCGTCCATGATCCTGATATGCCTGGTACCTAACGGCCCCTCAATCCCGCCCTCGTTAAAGCCCAACCCTATCTCAGTCGCCCGGCCCTCGGGCGATACTCCCTCGATGTAGAGATATTTGCTTCCGGCCAGGAACGTGAAGTGGTCCGGCCAGTAATCGCGGCGTGGGTCGAAAAAGCGCATCGTTCTCCGGTCCGTTCCAAGCGCCACGCGTTCTCCTTTCCGTCCGTTACAGAGGGAACAGGACCAAGCGTAATTGGCGATATGATCGGGTCCGTCGCGGTCGGGTCGCGGCGGCACGCCCGGCAAGCGGCCAGCTATGTAGTCCTGCCATAGACCTGACGGAATAATGTGTTCGATGTGGAACGTGTTGATAGTGGGGAGCAGGCAGTACTCACAGGCGTCGCGTGCGCGCAAACGTACCACCGCACGAACCTCCCGATTGTGTGGATTATGCACGGAACGTCGCTGGAGGGCTGCAATGCGTCGATCGAGGCCCGGAGGCGGTGTCAAAGTATTAGCATCCCCGCGTAGCATCCAGCGGACGCATCAACGGCGCGCGCGGGCGCGCTGCTGTTCCCAGGATTCCTGCACGAGCGCTTCCAACCGCGCAGGATCGGCCTCCAACTCTCGATGCCATGCGACGATGCGATCGAAGTCCGCCGCGACATCGATCCGCACCTGCTCGACGGGCAGGCTGCGCTTCTCCGCGATACTATGCAGCGACTGCTCATTCACCTGACGGGCCCACTCGGCCACCAACGCGCGCATCTCAGCGCGCTCAGCATCGGTAAGAGCACGCCGGTCCTGAAGGTTGAAGAGATCTGACAGCCGATCACTCTGCTCGGGGTCGATAGCGTCATCGTCCTCGCCGGCCAATCCGTCCACATCCCGCTCGATCTCTGCATCCGTGGGGACGGTTTCCACGGCGAAGAGATCGTTCAAGCTGACGCCAAGCGTTTCAGCAACGGTCGCTGCAATCTCCAGGTTAGGCCGCCGCACGCGTCCGGCGCGCGCCAGCCGGTCGAGCGTCCGCGCGTCCACCGCCAGTTCGAAGCGCGCGGCGATGCGTTGCCGCAACTCGCCCACCGTCAGGTTCCGATTCCGCAGCACGTCGCCCAGGCGTGAGTACACCATGACGCTTATCATCAGTCTCCTCTACTCTATGAGACATCGTGCCCTCAGTATAGGGCATAGAGCCCTGTCCGATTACTATATGGCAGACCCGCCGCAGTGTAGGGGCGTGTGGAGCAGCACCAACTCGGGGGCGTCCAGGAGCGTCCGCACCCGCGCGACGAGGTCAGCTGTGCGCCGCTCGCCCTGCGGGATGTCGGTGAACGTCTCCGGATTAACGAACGTCACCGCGCCGAGGTCCAGGTTGTCCGCCGTCTCCGGGTCAAACAGGCGCAGGAAGTCGGCGAAGAACGCCTGCAACAACTGCTTCAGAAGCTGGTCGTGACCGCTGAGCCCCGCCGCTCCCTGCATGATCAAGCGCCTCCTTTGCGGTTAACCGGCCTTTTCTATGTCACCAGTGTACTCGACCTGTTAGGGTCATGTAGTTCTCCCCCTCACCCCCGCCCATGCGGATTGGTCTCTCTGCGCTCCGCTCTGACAGCCCAACCGACTCTCCCTCAAGGGGCGAGGGGAGACGCGCGGCACACGGCAGGCGGCCCCCCTCTCCCGCGTCAGGGAGAGGGGTTGGGGGTGAGGGCCGTGTCAGCGCGCCGAGAACTAATCAGACAGGGCTGTAGGCAGACGCCCGCGCTCCCAGTGGGACCCGCCGACTTTTCACGGACCCTGCTATACCCCGGAAGTTACTTGCGATTTGCACGGCTATTTGCTCCATTGCCCAACGAACCATTGAGCAACCCTAGCGTGTAGAACTCAACGTTGAAGTTGGTATCGAGAAGGGTATCGGATATTTGATCGTTGAGTGATTTACTTGCGCCGCCAAACTCGTCGCCAGCCACTAGCCCACCGAAAGCGCCTGTCGCAGCACCCACAGCCGCTTGTGTAGCATAGGTGCGCGCGTCCAAAGCTCGATGGTGCAGCGCATCACTCACGAACTGCTCCGTAACCGCTCCCGCAGCACCGCCAGCTGCATCTCCGGCAATCGCGCCTACTCCAGCAGTGTTATATGCTACCCATCCAGAGATACCGCCACCTACCGCCCCTCCAGCAGCGGCTGCGGCGTAATCGGCTAAGTCTACCTTGGTCCAACCATTTGCGGCGTCCTCTACAAATCGCTCAGTAACACTACTAGTAGCTCCCAGCGCAGCCCCAGTTACCGCTGCCACCAAATCGTCCCCTCCGAACCACTGACCGCTAGGGTCAACGAGATTAACCGGATTGTCACCTGCATACACATAGCGATCAATGGTCACCGGATTATACGAGTTGTAAGGGAACGGATCGCGCTGGAGGAAGACGCCCGTGCTTGGGTCGTAGTAGCGGGCGCGCAGGTAGACGAGCGCGCTCTCGGCGTCGGCCTGCTAGCCGGTGAAGCCAAACGTACTGCCCGCCCCGCTGGCCGTCTGCGTGCCATAGGCGTCGTAGGTCGAGTGTCCAACCACGGCGCCACTGCCGTCGGTGACGAGGCGCGTCGAGCCGAGGGCGTCGGGCAGCAGCGTTTGCATCGCCGCGCCGGTCTCCTGGGCCAGCAATCCGGCGCCGTAGAGGTACGTCGTCGTGACGCCCGACGTGACCTGCTGCAACACAGTAGGCAATGGGGCGGCGAGGTCGAGCAGATAGCTCGTCGTCGCGCCGTTGACCGTGCTGCCGACGCGGGCGTGGTCACCGTTGTACTGATACGTCGCGCTGCTCGCGCCGGTCGCTACAGTGGTCAGGTAGTTCGCGTCGTCGTAGGTGTAGCTGGTGACGGTCGCGCCAGTGGTAGAGTTCGTACGATTACCGTCGACGTCGTAGGTGGCGGCCATGTTGCTACCTACAGCGGTCAGTTCGTCCGCCTCGTTGTAGCTGTACGCCGTCGCGCCCTGCGCCGTTGTGAGCGTGGTGCGATTTCCGGTCGCGTCATAGCCGTAGCTCGTGCTACCGGACGGCGCCTGCGCCGACGTCAGGCGGTCGAGCCCGTCGTAGCTGTAGGTCGTGGTCCCGCTACTATCGCTCGCCGACTGGCGGTTGCCGTCGGGGTCGTACGAATAGCCGAAGCTGCCGAGCGTCGTCCCTTGACCACTGTATACCAACCCAAGCGGATGATTGGCGGCGTCATAGCTGTAGCCCCCGATGATGCCGTTGGTGTATGTGGTGACGTTTGTCCGCCCCACCGCGTCGTAGCCCATGGTCGTGACGCCGCCGCGCCAATCGGTCACGCTGGTCAGGCGGTTCACGGCGTCGTAGCCGTAGGTGACGGTCTTGCCGCCGGGCATACCCAGGGTCGTGCGGTTGCCCGCCAGGTCATAGCTGTAGCCGACGGCGCCGGCGGGCTGGACGATGCGCGTGGGCCGGCCATCGGCGTCGTACGTGTAGCTCGTCGTGCCCGTGCTGTCGACCATACTGGCGCGCCGGCTGGCGCTGTCGTAGGTGTAGGCCACGCTGCTCCCATCAGCGTAGGCGATCCCCGTCAGACGGTTCGCGGCGTCGTAGCCGTAGGTCGTGGTGCGGCCGCGCGCGTTGACGACGCTTGTCCGGTTGCCGGCGGCGTCGTAGCCATAGCTAACCGTTTCGCCCAACGGGCTGGTGACGCTCATGACACGCTCCAATTGGTCATAGGCGGTGAGCGTCGTGTGGCCGCGCGCGTCGGTCACGTTGATGCGGTTGCCCTCCGCGTCATAGCCGTAGCGCGTGGCATGACCAAGCGCGTCGGTTACGGTGGTCAGCCGGTTGTCCGCATCGTAGCCATAGGTCGTGGCATAGCCGCGCGGGTCGGTGACGACGGTGCGGTTGCCCTCCGCGTCATAGGCCGTCGTCGTGACGTGACCGAGCGCGTCGGCGCTGCTAGTCACATCGTCGGCGGCGTCGTAGCCCAGCGTTGTCGTGTGGCCCAGGGCGTCGGTGACACTGGTGGGACGCCCGACCGCGTCGTAGCCGGTGGTCGTGACGTGGCCGAGGGCGTCGGTGACGCCCGTGCGGTCGCCCGCGGCGTTGTAGCTGTAGGAGGTGGTGTGCGCGAGCGGATCGGTCACTTGCAGCAGGTCACCCTGCGCCGTATCGGTGTACATGGTCGTGGCGCCCAGGGCGTCTGTGCTCGTGCGTAGGTTCTCGTGGGCGTCGTAAGTGTAGCTAGTCATCTGGCCGAGGGGATTGACGATACTCAGCAGCCGGTTGCCGCTGTCGTAATTCCACGCGGTCAGGTTGCCGAGCGGGTCGCTGCGCGTCAGCATGTTGCCGTGGCTGTCGTAGGTAGACGTGGCGGTATGGTTGTTGGGGTCGGTCGTGGTGAGGCGATCCCCTTGCGCGTCGTAGGTATAGCTGGTGGTCCCGTTGAGGGTGTCGCGCACACTGGTCAGGCGCGACTGACTGTCGTAGGTGTAGGTGGTCGCGGCGCCGCGCGGGTCGGTGACGATAGTGACGCCGCTCGCGGGGTAATAGGCGAAGGTCGTCAGCGCGCCGAGGGCGTCGGTCTGGCTGATCACGCGGCCGGCGTCCACGCCGTCGTAGGTGTTGCTGACGAAGGTGTGGCCGTCGCGGTCGACACCGCTGAGCAACTGGTGTCCGCTGTCGTAGGAGTACACCGTGACGTAGCCGCGCGCGTCGGTGACGGCGGTGAGGTCGCCCGCGGGCGCATAGGCGAACGACACCGTGCGGCCGCTGTTGTCCGTTACCGACGCGATGCGACCGTCGCCGTTATAGGCCAGGGTGAGAGAGCGCCCGCCGGCGACGGACACGGTCGTCAACTGACCTTTGCCGTTGTAGCCAAGGGTCGTCGCGTTGCCGTTGTGGTCGCTAATCGAGAGCAGGGCGCCCGTGCCACTGAAGTGGTAGTCCGTCTGCACTTTATCGCGCACGTCGTAGGTACCGTCGCCATTGGCGGTGAGCGCGTCGAACTGGCCGGGCGCGGCGCTGTAGCTGCCGTCGCCTTGCCGAGTGAAGACATCGGTGCGGCCGGTGCCGAACGTGACCAACACCGTGGCGCCGCTGTCCGGCGTGGTCAGGCTGATGCCGTAGGTGAACGTCCAGCCGTAACCCAGCGGGCCGGGCGAAAGAGCGGCGGTACGCGAGTTGTAGCTGCGACCGAAGACCAGGGGCGTCCGGCCGGTGACGCTGAGGTCGGTATGCGAGTACTCGTAGGAGCCGCTAGCAGTATTGACCGGCTCGGCGACCGAGGCGGTATCATTGTTCGCACTGCCCGCGTTAAAGCCCGCGCTAGCGGACAAAACATCGCCGTTGCCGCTCGGACCGTTCTGCTGGCGCAAGAGCGTAGTCTCGCCCAACCAGGGTTCCACCGCCACATCGACGACGTTGTAGTAGTTAGTAGCGCCAGTGGTCGGGTCGATGTAGGACTCCTGGTGGTAACTGACACCGGGACCACTGCCATAGGGCGCGGGGCCGCTGGGCGTACCCCAGTAGTTGTCTTCCGCATGGACCGACGTGCAATCGCTACAGCTAATACCATAGCTGTCGTCGGCGATAACGCTGTTGTGAATGTCCACCGTCGCATGGTCAACGCGTACTGCGGTAGAAACGCGAGTGATGGTTGAATCGTGAATGCTCAGGCGGCCACCGCCGATAACATAGACGCCGTCGCCCTGGCTGGCGGTGATGGTGACGTGATCGAAGTTGGCCGCGGTGTCGTTGAGGGAGACGGCGCAGTAGGAGGAGCAGTAGTTATACGCCCCCGCGTCGGAGATGGTGGTGTAGCCCAGCGCCACCGTCGCGCCTCGGTCGGCGAGCAACCCGCCCCAGGAGCCCGGCGTGGTGCCGTAAGCCGCCGTCAGCGTGATCGGCGCGCGCGCCGTCCCCTCCGCGCGCAAGGTCCCCTGCACGTCGAGATAGGAACTGACCGACATGCTGATGCCGGCGGTCAGCGTCAACGTCGCCGTGCTCCCGATCGTCAGCCCGCCCATCCTGATCGGACCCTAGTCGGACGACCAAGTGGCCTGACGCGTGAGCGTGCCGCCATCGAAATAGATCCCGTTGAAGCCACCGTTCCCGCTGAAGGTATTGGCGTCCAGGGCCGGGGCGGCGTCCGGGTTGGCGACCTCAACCCCATAGAGGCCGTTGCCGACGAAGCGGGTGCCGGTGATGCTCACGATAGGCACGGGCCCAGTGCTGTCGCCGCGCAGGCTGATGCCGTCGCCAGCGTTATTACTTAATGTGCTATCGCTGACCGAAAGGCGGCCTCCATTGACGGCCGAAACGCCGTCGGAGGCGCTGCGCGTGACGGTGGCGTGGTCGAGGGTGGCCGCGCTGCCGTAGAGCCAGACGGCCGTGCCCTGCCCGCCCGTGCCCCCCGCGTCGGCAACAGTCGTGTAGTTCAGCGCCAGCGTCGCGCCCGACATGCCGAGCACGCCGATCCACGCCCCCGGCGTGTCGCTCGTCCCCGTCAGCGTGATCGGCTGGCTCGCCGTCCCCATCGCGCGCAGGGCGCCTTGTACGATAAGGCCGGAACCGCTGAACTCGATGACTACGCCGGAGTCCACGGTGAGCATTGCACCGCTTTGCACCGTCGTACCACTGCTGATGTAGGTGCTGCACGGGCTGGACGTGAGTTCCGTATCGGCGCTAATCGTGCTTGGCAGCGTCGTGGTGCAGCCGGACGTAGTCGTCGTGGTTGGGCTGCTCGCCGCCGTGGCCGTAGACGTACTGGTTGGCGTGGCGGTCGCGGTGTTGCTGGGCGAGGAGGTTGTCGTCGCGGTAGAGGTGGACGTGGGTCGCATCGTGGGGCTGTCAGTCGGCGTAGCCGTAGAGACGAGTACGGGTGCGGTGGCCGTGGCGGTCGGCGCGGGGCGAGTGGGCGTGCCCGTCGGCGTCGAAGCTGGAAGGACCGGCGCCGTCGCCGTGGATGTCGCCGATGGGGTGGGCGTAGTTGTCGGCGTCGAGGATGGGACGCGCGTGCTCGTCGGTGTCATCGTCGCCGTGGATGTCGCCGATGAGGCGGGTGTGGTCGTCGGCGTCGAGGACGGGAAGCGTGTGCTCGTCGGCGTCATCGTCGATGTGGCCGATGGGACGGGGGTAGCCGTCGCCGTTGGGGACGATGTCGCCATTGGGATCGTGGGCGCCGTCGCCGTAGGCGACGGGGTAGCGGTCGTTGTCGGTGTGGCCGGCGGAGTCGCGGTCGTCGTCGCCGTGGCCGATGGGGTAGCGGTCCCCGTAGCTGTCGCCAATCGTGACGGAGTGCTCGTCGCCGTGGATGTGGCGGTCGGGCTCGGGCTAGGCGCCATCGATGGCGTGGCAGTCATGGTCGGGGTGGGCGGTTTGGCCGTAGCCGTTTGTGTTGGCGTGGACGTCGATGCCGGCGACGATGTGGGCGTGGGCGTCGGTGTGTGCGGAACGGCCGTAAAGGTCGGCATGGCGGTGGGCTGTACAGTCAATGTGCTGGTGGGTCGCACGGTCGGCGTGCTGCTGGGTTGCACGGTCGGCGTGCTGCTGGGTTGCACGGGAGTAGATGTGGACGTCTGAGTCGGTGTAGGCGTCGGCGTGGACGTCGATGATGCAGTAGGTGTAGCTGTCTGAGTTGGCGTCGGTGGGGCGTGGGTGATGGTTGGCGTTGCGCGGGGAGTTGTGGCCGTCGCCGTGGGACTGCTGGTCGCTGTCGCGGTGGCGGCGCGCGGCGTCGCGGTCGGCCAGCAGCACGTCGTGGTGAACGCGACGTTCGCGGTCCAGGAGCCTGTATTGTCACCAAAGCCGCTGAGTTGGTCGTTCACGCTGAGGTAGAGATCGGCGGGGCTGGAGAGGGGCGTCATGGCGCCGCTCCGCGTCAGCGAGCCGATGAAGAATGGCGTCCCCTTGACGCCGAAGCGGCCGACCAGCGCATCGCATGGCAGCCCTGGCGCCGCCCAACCTGATGGCGCGGTGCAATTAGGGGCGCCATCGGGTGTCCAACCCCGACTCGATGCGCTGGTGTGGACAATACCCCAGGCGCTAATCCTGTACGTAAAGCTGGTGGCGGGGTAGCTGGGAACCTGGATGCCGGTGTCTACCCATGTTTGCGTGGCCGGCACGGTGACTTGATAGCCATTCGCCGGCGCCGTGGCCGTTGCGGTCGCCGTCGCGGCCGGGCGCGGTGTCCTGGTCGGGCGTGGCGTTGCCGTTGGCCGCGGCGTATGGGTTGGCTTCGGACGCCGCCTGAAGGTGGGCGCCGTCATACGGCCGGGTACCGCGGCGCTAACGACGTACGCTTTCGTCAGGCCATCGTACCAACTCAATCGCAGCATGTAGGGTCCAGCCGGCAAGGCCGTGGGTAGGCGTAGCGTGACGGCGCGCGCATTCCAGGTATCGATACGCGTCGTGGCCACGCGTGCGCCTGAGACGTAAAAGGCGGCTATCGCGCGGGCGGGCCGCGGCGCGGGGAATAGCCCCTGGATGCGCACGGGCGCGTGCGGCTGCGCGGTAATCGTCTGGCGCGTGGTGATGATGGCCGGCTGAGGGAACAGCCAGACGCCCATCCGGCAACCGCCGCTCTGGCCCGGCGTGTAGGCCGCGTAGTCGTCGGGGTAATGGCGCGGCGCGGCATAGACGTCGATGGCGCGGCCGTTCAGGCAGGTGTACGCCGGGTCATGGGTGTTGAAGTTGACCAATCGACCGGCAGGCGCGGCGTCCCGCAAGCGCGCGACATCGACCACAGGCGCGACATGCGTCAGCGGCGCCACGCGCCGCCCGCGCTAGGTTCCGGAATACGTATAGGCGACGCGCCCGCCTCGTACAAGGCTGGCGCTCACGGGCGCGGCGGCGGCGCGCATGGGCTGTACCACGCTTACAGTCATCGACATAAGCTGAGTCATGACGAGACAGCGGACTATCAGCCGCGTTATCGTTCCGCGCTGTGCCATGCGTGCCTCCTACCTCTTATTGCTATCTTTCGCACCCCACAAGTGCTATCGCGGCCTATCGTAACAGAAGTTTGTATGGGTTGTACAGGAACTGACTGGAACTCGCAGGGCCATTTCATTCTCCCCCTCACCCCCGCCCCATACGGATTGGTCTCTCTCCGCTCCGCTCCGACAGCCCAACCGACTCTCCCTCCAGGGGCGAGGGGAGCGACCCGTGACCTGCCGGGCGGCCCTCCTCTCCCGCGTCAGGGAGAGGGGTTGGGGGTGAGGGCCGTGCTACCGGGCGGCCCCCCTCTCCCGCGTCAGGGAGAGGGGTTGGGGGTGAGGGCCGTGCTGCCGGGCGGCCCCCCTCTCCCGCGTCAGGGAGAGGGGTTGGGGGTGAGGGCCGCGCTGTCGGAACTCACCACATTTATCCGCGCGGCCGCGCGAATACGTTATCATCTCTGATAACAGCCCATGACCTGCACGGCGCCGCCGCACGCGTGGCGCGAGAGGGGTACATGTATGCCTGATGGTGACCTACCTAGCCGTACCTGCGGCGATTTGCTGCGCCGGTTCCGTGAGCAGGCGCGCGCACGGCCGGACGAACTACAGCATCGTTCGCCCACGTCACGGCGTCGAGCCGGTGTGCTGCAGGAAGAACTGGCCGGACGTACCGGCCTCAGCGATCGTGGCATCAGGAAGATCGAGGGCGGTGAGAGCGTCCCCGACCCCGCGACCATCGCTGTGCTGGCCGATGCGCTGGGTCTCTCGCCGGAGCAGCGCGCCCTCTTCCAGGCGACGGCGAACCGCGAGCGCGCGGAACGACGCGTGCAACAGAATACGCGCCGCCTGGCTCCATCTCCCGTCACTGGCTCCGCCTTTCTCGTCACTGGCTCCGCTTCACGACTGCCGCTCCCACCACTCATCGGCCGGACGCGCGAACTGGACGCGCTCGATCACCACATCGTGGGCGACGGGCCGCCTGTTCTCGTGTTCGCGGGGGAGCCGGGCATCGGCAAGTCGCGCCTGCTCGACGAGGCGGCGGCGCGTGGCGCCGCGCGCGGACTGCGCGTGCTGCGCGGCGGCTGCCAGCGACGCGGCGGCGGCCTGCCGTACGCGCCGCTGCTGGACGCGCTCAAGCAACACGTCGATGGGCAATCAGTGGATGACCTGCGGGCGGAACTCAGCGGCTGCGCCTGGCTGGCGCGCCTGCTGCCTGAGCTCGGCGCCACCGGTGGCGTAGAGGGAGCGGCCCTCTTGGATGCCCTTCCCGCGTGGCCGGCGCCGCCGGAGCAGGAGCGCCGCTTGATGTTCGACGCGGTGGCGCGCTTCCTGAACAATATCGCCGCGCGGGGACCGGGGACGCGCGCCGGACAGGGCGGCGTGTTGCTCGTGCTCGACGACCTGCAATGGGCCGGCGCCGACGCGTTCGGCCTGCTGATGTCGCTCCTGCGCAAAGATCCGGCGCTCCCGTTGCGCGTGGTCGGCGCGTACCGCGACAATGAGACGGCGTCCGGCACCCCGCTCGCCACGATGCTGGCCGACCTGGCTAGCGCGCGGCTGATCACCCATCACGCGCTGGCGCCCCTCTCACCCGGCGATGCCGCGCTACTCTTCGACGCATTGTCGGGGGATGACGCGCTGTCGGGGGACGCGGCGCGCGAGCGGACCGTGCGCCGGTCCGGTGGTGTCCCTTTTTTCGTCATGAGCCTGGCGCAGGAGCTGAACCGGGGCGAACCTGACGCGCCGGATAAACCGGATGGGTTCGGCGCGGACGCCGTGCCGTGGGACGTGACGCAGGTCGTGCGCCAGCGCGTCGCCGCGCTGCCGGACGCCGCGCGGACGTTGCTCGACGCCGCCGCCGTGGCAGGCCGCCGCGCGCGGGCCGCGCTCCTCGCCATCGTGGTCGCGCGGCCGGAAAACGAGGCGCTCGATGCGTTAGAACTGGCAGCCAGCGCGCGTCTGCTTGACGCGGAGGGGGACGGCGCCTTCGCGTTCGCGCACGACGTGGTGCGCGAGGCTGTCGAGGCCAGCCTGGACGCGGGCCGGCGCGCGACGCTGCATCGGCGCGTAGCCGCGGCGTTGGAGTCAGAGGTAGGGACGGGGGAGCCGCCCGTCGAGGAGCTGGCCTACCACTACAGCCGCTCCGACGACGACGATAAGGCCGCGCTCTATCTGGAGCGCGCCGGCGACCGCGCCGAGGCGCAGGCCGCCCACGCCTCCGCTGAAGACTACTACGGAGCGTTGGCCGCGCGCCTGGATCGCCTGGGGCGGACCCGCGACGCGGCCGGAGCGCGTGAGAAAAGGGGCCTCGCACTCCGATTGGCGGGGCGCTACGAGGACGCGCTGGCTGTGTTCGACGAGGCGGCGGAGAGCTACCGCGCCGCTGACGACCTCGACGCGCTGGGAGGCGTAATCGCCTGGATCGGGCATACCCATGCGGAACGGGGGACCACCGGGGAGGGCGTGACGCGCATCATGGGTCTGTTGATGTCCCTGGAGGAGGGCGGGCCGCGACGGGGCCTGGCCGCTCTCTACGCCCGGCTGGCCTTTCTGCTGTTCGTGAGCGGCCGCTACGATTGGCAACTGGCGGCGGCGACGCGCGGCGCCGACATGGCGCGGGATCTCGGCGCTAGCGGGATCATGGCGCATGCTGAAGCCCCCAGAGGCCTGGGCGTGCTGATGTTGGGGGACATCGACGGGGCGATCGCGGCGCTCGTGGACGCTATCGCGCCGACCGAGGCCGCCGGTGAGCCTGAGGCGCTGGCCAGCACGTTGACCAATGTAGCCACCGCCTATATGTGGCGCGGCGATTTCGACCAGGCGCGGCGCTATGCCGAGCAATCTATTGACGTCGCCATGCCGAGCAATCTATTGACGTCGCCACACGGATCGGCAACCCCGCGCACCTCGTGCTCGTGACGCTGCGCCGGGCTTTCCTGGCGCTGTTCGAGGGCGACTGGCCGCGGGCGCGCACAACAGTCGAGTGGTCCATAAGCCTTGAGCCCGGCCTGCTCGATTCGTGGAGCGTGGTGTACCCGCTGCTCACGCGGGGGGTGCTGCGGCTGCTGGAGGGCGACTGGGACGGGGCCGCCGCGGACCTGGCGCGGAGCGTGGCGCTCGCGGAGCCTATGGGCGACATCGAGGTGGCGCGTTGGGCTCAGACCTGGCTGGCCGAACGCGACCTGCGCGAGGGACGCCCCGGAGAGGCGCGTGACCGCCTCATCCCGCTGCTCGACCGTCCCGAGATGTACGAGGCGGGATGGCGGGAATTGGACGTGAGCGCGCTGCTGCCGCGCCTGGCCTGGGCCTACCTGGATCTCAACGAGGGAGCCAAGGCCGCCGCGACAGCCCGGGAGGGCATCGAGCGGGCGCGGACGCAGGGCCACCGCATCGCGCTCGCCGACGCCCTGTGGGTGCAGGGTATGGTCGCGGCGCGGCAGGAACGGTGGGATGAGACCGCACAGTTTTTGGAGGAGGGGCTGGCCGTGGCGCGTGCCATGCCCTACCCTTACGCCGAAGCACGTACCCTTGAAACCTATGGGGAACTGCACCGCGCCCAAGGCGCGGCGGACACGGCGCGCACACGGTTGGAGGGGGCGCTGGCAATCTTCGACCGGCTGGGCGCGCGCGAAGACGCCGCGCGCGTGGCGCGTGCCCTCGCGGGTCTTGCCCCGCGTCGCTTATAGCGCCACGGAAGTCGTGACCAGGGGCGCCTCACAATGGTGAGAGACATCCGCCACGGGACTGACCTTAAAGGGCCGCGACGGGCCAGGCGCCCCATGAGATGAGAATATGTACCGCGCCCAAGCAGACCTTTCAAGGTCCGGTCCCTGCCATGACCTTTTAAGGTCAGGCCACCCCTCGCAATCGCAGGCTCCTCGCGCCCGGATTCGCTCAAAGGCGAGGACGCGCGGGGTGGGCGGCGCGCGGTGGCCGGGGGGGCGCGCGTGTTCCTTGACACCCCCGGAATCCATGCGACAATGGTCGTGGTAGGAGGACGCGCGTCCTCCGCGGGCGGGGCGCCGGGGAGCGAGGCGCGGATGCACGGCGTTGCACGAGAAATGGTCGGCGGCCTGAACGCTGTGCACGGGCGCGTGGCCCGTGCGGGCGTCCGTGCGGCGCGCGTCTATCGCCGTGGGCGCACGGCGCCCCACCATCGCCGTCTTCGGCGACCCCAACGACGCGTACGCCAACCGCCTATCGGGTGTTGTGCGGCAGGAAGCGGCGACGGGAGGCGCGCGGGTAATCTCCGAGACGTACACGATCGGCCAGCAGGACTTCTCGGACCTCGCCAACAGCCTGCAGGCGCGTCACGTCGACGGCGTCTATTTCGCCGGCTACGCGCGCGAGGCGCTCAAACTCTCGCAGGCGATGGACGGGGCGGGTGTCCCACAGTGCTCTACTACGACGCCGTGGGCACAGTGGCCTACGCCCTTGGCCGCCTGAACGGCGCGCCGACGCGCGCCTCGCTGCGGCAAGCGCTAGCCGCGATCGGTAGTGGTAGCCTATCACCCTATCAGGGCATCGCGGGCCGCATCGACTACCTGGCGCCAGGTGGGAGCGCGCACGGCGGCCCGGTGAACAAAGCGCTCGTGGTGCTGCGCCTCGACGCCGCGTTCGGGCGTACCCACCTCGACGGGCGTCTACTCGGCCGCTATTAGCGATCAACCGTTGGCCTGCGATTAAAATCGCATGGCAAACGATGGACACTGAAGTGTCTCGCCAGGCGCTGGAGTTTGTCTGTTGTGCGGAAGCGTCCAACACACGCCGCCGCGACTTTAGTCGCCGTGGTTTGCCATGCGACTTCAGTCGCGGGCTACCCCTCCCCGATCAACCGTTGCTGCCGGTGTCGTTGGCGATGACGGGAGCGGCGCGCGTAAAGGGGATGGCGAAAAAGAGACCCTGTGTGTTGTCGAGGCTCAGCGTGTTGACGCCGACGACGCGGCCGCTCATGTCGACGAGCGGACCGCCGCTGTTGCCGTGGTTGATGGTGGCGGAGTGTTGGATGTAGGTATTGTCACTCGATCCGTTAGAAACGGGACGCGCGAGGCTGGAGACATCGCCGGGGGTGACGGTCGGTCCGCCGGGCAGATCCAGAGCATAGCCAATCGCCACCACCTGTTGCGCCAGTTGTAGAGTCGCGGGGTCGCCCCAGGCGGCGACGGGCAGATTGCCGTGGTCGATGTGGATCACCGCCAGGTCGTCGGCGGGGTCTTCGGAGACACGCGAGGCGTGCCAGGGGCCGTCCGTCCCGTTGTCGGTGCGGTGCTCGACGTTGACGTTGCCGCCCGCGCCGGTCACGACGTGGTCGTTGGTCAGGATATCACTGCCGGTGGCTGAGGAGCGCACGACGATGCCGGTGCCGACGGCGCCTCCCGCCGCGCCGTCGGCCTCGACGCGCATGACGATAGGGGCTACGCGCGCGTACACGTCCTGCACCGAGGCGAGGGGCCGCGTGGGGGTATGCGGAGTGAGGCTTTCAACAGTGACCCGATCGACGAGCCAGCGGCCGTTTGGGTGCACGAGGTCGTAGCGCAGGCGATAGGTAGCGTCGAGGTCGTCATAGGGCGTACTCGCGCCCGTGCCGTAAAGGGCGCGGCGCTCGGTCTTGACCACGGTGGCCGCCCCGGTCGCCCCGTCGTCGCTCACGGTAACGCTGTGCGGTTGTATGGTAAAAGCGCTCTGCGCGATCCGCCAGCGCTCACCGGCGGCGACAAGGCCCTTGACCTCGGCGGTGGTGGTTCGCAGGTCGTCGCCAGACTCAACGGAAGCCAGCCGCGAGGAGGAGGGCAGGGTCAGAGCGGAGACCCAGACAGAGTTGCTGGTCTTAACGCTCTGCTGGATGTCGACGAGGGCGGCGGCGTGGGCCGCTGGAGAGAGCGTGGGGCCGCGGCTGTGTATCCCTGGAATCGGCGGGAGTCTGACCCCGTGACTCCCGGCGGGGAGCGACGGCAGCGGGGGCAGCGAGAGCGGGGGCGCGACGACGTTGACCCGCGCGAGGGCTACCCCGACGAGCAGGGTGGCGATGACGACCGCGGCGACGGCGATAGCGAACACACGCCACACGCGCCCCGCGCGGACGCCGAAGCGGACGGCGACTGTCGCCGCGCCGCCGTTACTGGTGACGGCGATCTCGCCGCGCAGGTAACCGGTAGGAAGATCCGCCGTCTCAGTGGTCACCGCGAGTTGGAGCGACTCGTGCGGCGGCACCTCCAGGGTAGTCGGCGTGACGCGCAGCCACGTTTCGCCGACCCGTGCCGTGGCCGTACCTCGCAACGTGACGTCGCCGTTGTTGGTGATAGTGAGGGCCGTATGCGCCGCGTCGCCGCGCGGGCTAGAGAGGCGCAGCGTCGTTGTGTCGAGTTCCAGCACCGGGTGCGCGGGCTCCATGAGGGCGTCAGGCTTGACGGGCTCGACGGGCGGCGGAGTGACAGTGTTCATACCTCTATGATAACGAATAGGCAGGCCGCGTGGAGTTATGTTATATTGGAAATAGAAGTACACCTCTTTGGACAAGGGTGAGGCTTATGCGCAGAGGGCGAAGGCGCGGTACATGGCCGTATGGCCGTGCGCGGCATCAGCGTGCTAGAAACGCGAAAGTCTACCCCGAGATACGTCGGGGTAGTACAAGGATGTAGAAGCGCATGGCCGTGAGCCGTGCGCTTTTTTGTATAAAGAAATAGATATGGCGGGCATGAGTAAGCGGGTGACAGACGCAGCATAAGGGGGAGGAGGATCAACGTGGGACGTGTACTTGTTCTGAACGCGTCTTTCGAGCCGCTCAGCTTGATCTCGGTGCAGCGCGCGATCGTGCTGCTGCTCCGCGAGAAGGCGGAGGCGATTGAGAATGATATCTCGCGCCAACTGCGCGCCGAGCGCGTTGCTTTCCCCGTACCGCTCGTGATCCGGCTGATCCACTACGTCTCTATCCCGCGCCGCCTCAAAATCCCCCTGACGCGCAAGACGCTGCTCAGCCGCGACGAGTATACCTGCCAATTCTGCGGCACGACGGCGGGTCCGCTCACCGTGGACCATGTGATGCCGCGCTCACGGGGCGGTCAGACTTCGTGGGAAAATTGCGTGACGGCCTGCCTGCGCTGCAACCACCGTAAGGGCAACAAGACGCCGGACGAGGCGAACATGGCGCTGCGTAAGAAGCCGGCGCGGCCCGATTTCACGCACATGGCCTTTGTCATCCTCGGCGAGGCGCGCCACAACGAAGTGTTCCAGCGGTACATTTACTAGGCGACCGGCGAGAGGCGAGGGGCGAGGGGCGAGGCTACTCTGCCGGTACGATACGGACCATGGCGCGCGCGACAAAGGGGCGGTCGGGGGCGACGCTGGTACACACGCCGACGAAGAGCAGATAGGGGCCGGCCGGCTCGGCCGGGAAGAGGCGCGGCGGCACGACCGCCGTGATGCGGCCGGTTCCTTGCGCGTCCCGCTCGACGCGGCCAAGGCTGACTGGCAAACTGTAGCGGTCGATCGCACTGGCCAAGCCAAGGCAATAGGGGCGGGACGCCTGCGGCAGCCCGCGCACGGTGACGCCGATGCGCAGTCCGGGTGTGAGCGGCCCGGCGCCGTGGCCGTTCGCGCTCACGGCCATGGTCGCCATGGTGGGCGCCGGCGCGGACGCGTCACGCGCGGAGGCCACCGGCGACACGTTGCACGCGGCGGCTGTCGACAAAAGGACAAACGCCAGGGCGCTCGGGCCGCTATGAATCCAATCCATCATCTCTACTACCTCTCCCTCGCGGCGCGCGTGCGGCCGCTGCTGGCGACGCTCGGCCCCTGGTCCGACACGCCACATCTCACGGGAGATTGTAATAGAACATCGGTTCTAAAGTCAAGCTTTTGCCCAAGTTATCCACATTTGGCAAAAATAAAGACGTGAAGGCAGGAGGGTGCGCGACGTATCGGCCGCCGATAATCCGCGCACCTTGCAAAAGCAGAAGGTGGGCGGATGCGGGAGGGGCGGGCGGGGATACATATCAATGTATCCCCGCCCGCCCCTCCCGCATCCGTGATGGTGGGATGCGCGCCGCGCGGATAGGTCCTACTCGGTGTCGCCGGCCGACTCCGCCTGTGACGCCGTGGACTGGGCCGCGGCCTCCGCGGCTTCGGCCTGCTCCTCGGCATCCACGTCGCGCATCTGCGGCGGCGTCAGCTTAAAGACGAGCTCGTCGCGCGGGGTCAGGATCTCGACCTTGGCGCGGTCGAACACGAGATCGTCGACGTGGATAGCGCTTTCGAAGTCGACCAGGGATGAGAGGTTGACCTCGATGTCGGCCGGTAGGTCGTCGGGCAACGCGCTGACCTGCACGTTGTCGAGTGATTGCAGCAGGATCGCCTCGCCGCGCGCCAACAGTTCGGACTCGCCGACGCCCACGATCGCCACCGCCGCCGTCACCTTCTCGCGCAGGTTGACCTGCTTGAACTCGATGTGGATCGGCTGGCCGCTGCGCGGGCTCGTCGTGGTCTTGGCCAGCAGCACCGGCCGCGACTGCCCATCGAGGTTGATGTCGATGATCGTGGTCGGCAGCAGATGCCGGTACAGCAGACCGAAGTCGTGCGCGTCGAGCGTGATCGCCGTCGACGCCACGTTGTGCCCATAGATGTTAGCGGGCAGCTTACCGGCGCGGCGCATCTTCGCCACCTTCTTACCCAGGACCGTTCGCGGCTCGGCGGCCAGCGTCGCATGTTTCATAATATTTTGCCTCTCCGTGCGGCCACGGCCGCGCGTTATCGCGTTATGTTGAACACAGCAGAAAGCCCGGCTGCGGCACGCCGGGCGCTACATTAGTACAGTATAGGGGGCCAGCCCAACAGGCGCAACGACAGGCTCACGTCGGGGGGCGCGTCACATTTTCGTGTCTACTGGAAGCGCCGGCTCCTAGCCGGCAAACGTGTGAAGGCAAGCGCATCGGTGGTGGCATACATGATGGCCGCGACCGTGTGCCGGCCGGACGGTCAGCGGACCGACGCCGGCGCTCCCAGCAGATACGGCGCGCCGCGCGAAAATGTGGCGCACGATTATATCGGGGCGGCCTCGGGCATCCTCCATGCGGCGACGGCGTGCTCTTTACATCGTGAGGATGCGGCACGGACACGGACGCTGGGCTACAGCTTCCACCCAACGCCAGCGAGGACGGCCGCCCGCTCTGGCTCGGTGGTGAAGGGGTCGGGGTTCCCGTCGGGACGCCAGGCGGGCGTGAACACCATGCCGGGTGCGATGACCTCGAAGCCGTCGAAGAAGGAGGCGACTTGGGCGTGCGAGCGAAAGCCCACCGGGGGCGTCGTCGCCGCGTATAGGCGTGCGAGTTGGGCCAGTGTTTCCGACGAGGCCCCGTCATAGGTAGCGTGCGAGATGACCATGTAGCTGCCCGCCGGTAGCGCTGCGGTGAGGTCCCGCACCGCGCCCAGCGCCGCGTCGTCGGTGGGGATGAAGTGCAGCACCACCATCCTGTCTCTAGCCCTACGCTGCCTGCGGGTTCATTGCATATGCAAACCATACTTTCACGGTGGCCGGCTACCGTATTTAGGTAGTGCGCGTGTGCTGAAGGGCGTAGGATTGGTAGATACCGCGGCATTGCCGCAATCACACAGATAGGGGATATGCAGCGGAGCCCTCGACGTGGCGGGCGTCGCCCCACCCGCTGCCAGAGCGGCTCTCACCTGTTCCTACTGATGCCACATAATGTGGCGCCGACGCCGCCTCACAAGCGGTCGTGGAAGCTGGCGAGGACCAAACCAGGGGTGGTCGAGCTACCGGTCACGCTGTTTTGGTAGGGGACGCTTGTCGCGAACGCGATGCTAACGGCGTCGCCCGCCCGATCGACGACGAGATTCGAGACATCCGGCGCGGAAAAGCTCCCGTCGCTTGATCCTTTGAGGGTCGCGTTAGGGGCGCCCAGCGCGAGCACGCGCCCGGTCGTCGGGTCGCGGACCACCAAATCGTTCTGATCGTCATGCGCCCGATGTGTACCGCCGAACCGTCCGACGCACGGCGCGGGTTATGCGCGCGGCCCGCCCACGATCCGGGCGCATGGATCACGCCCCCTTACTCCACGTCGTGGCCGTCGCCCGGCTGGATAGCTTCGCCGCAGTCGGGGCAGATCACGAGGTCGACGTCGAGCGAGGCCGCTCCGGCGAGTTCCCAATCGAACGGGTGGGTCAGGGCGATCGCCGCCGCCCCCTGCCAATCGTCCGCGTAGACCTCTTGCTCATAGGTCTCCGTCCGCTGCACGCGATACAGGCGCTTGGCGCGGTCGCTGTCATGTAGCACGTTCGTCCCCTCCTGCCCAAATTGTCGTAATACCGTGACTATAGCGCGCACGGCGCGCGCTGTCCACACCGAACACGCCTCAACACTTTCGGTTATTGCGGTTGGCGCCCGGTATCGCTATACTTATGGGTATTGGGTATATGGACCGGCGTCCACGCGGGGACTACGGCGGCGGGCGAGATTCGTTTGACCACGCCCGATGGTCAGGCGCTGGACCTTCCCGCGTCTATGCGCAAGCTCTTACGGCAGGCTATTCCCCTATTGACACAAGGGGATGCGGTGACGGTCACGTCATTGCACAAGGAGATGACGACGCAAGAGGCGGCGGATTTCCTGAATATGTCACGGCCCTCTCTGGTCAAATTGCTTGAGGACGGAGTTATACCCTACATCAAGGTGGGTACCCACCGGCGCGTTCGCCTCAACGATCTCCTGTCCTACGAAAAGCGCCGTCATGAGGAGTTCAATGAGTTCGCCGCATGGATGCTTGCGGTGGCTCAACAGAACAACGGGTATGATTGAATCGCGCATAGCATGACAGCGCGACTCATCACCATTGTTTTGAGGAACCCACCCCACACACCTGAACAGGTGCTCGATACGCTGGCGCGGCACGCGCCCCGGTTCGTGGCGTTGATACGTCCGAGCGTGGCGCCGTAAACTTCTGGCATGGAGCTACCACCGATGCGCCGCGTGACGCCCCACGACGCGCCGCCCTACTACGTGTTCGACCGCCTCGACCCCATGGGTGTCGCGGCGCACGCGGTCTTCACGCGGCGTGGCGGCGTCAGCGGCGCGCCCTACGATGCGCTCAACGTCAGCTCGTCGATCGGTGATGACCCCGCCGCCGTCGACGCCAACCGCGCCCGCGTCCTGGCCGCGTTGAACCGGCCGCGCGACGGGCTGGTGATGGCCGGACTCGTGCACGGCGTCGATGTCGCGCGCGTCGATGGGACGACAGCGGGCGAGCCGCTCGACGGCGGCGGGCGCTACATCCCCCGCGTCGACGCGCTGATGACGAACGACCCAGCCGTGACGCTCGTGCTCACCGCCGCCGACTGCGCGCAAGTCCTCTTCGTCGATCCGCGCCGCCGCGCCGTGGGCATTGCCCACGTCGGTTGGCGTGGCGCGGCGGCCGGCGTACTCACAGCGACGGTCGCGGCGCTGCGCGCGCATTATGGCAGCGATCCGTCCGACCTGCGCGCCGCTGTCGGCCCCTGCCTCGGCCCCTGCTGCGCCCGCTTCTCCGACCCGCACCACGAGTTGCCCGCCTGGTGCGCCCCCTTCATCCATGGCGACCACGTCGACCTGTGGGCCATGAACCGGCAGCAACTACGCGCGGCCGGTCTGCGCCCCGAACATATCAGCGTAGCCGAGGTCTGCACCGTTTGCCAGCGCGACCTGTTCTATTCGCACCGCGGCGACAAGGGCCGCACCGGCCGCTTCGCGGCCGCCATCGGCCTGATCAAACCTGGAACGACATAGTTAGCAGTATTTTTGTTAGAGAGGTAAGCGAAGATGTCCAGCCGGCTGTACAACATCACCATCGACGCCCGTGATCCCGCCGCCCTGGCCGAGTTCTGGCGCCGAGCGCTCGACTACCGCGTCGCCCTGGCCCAGCCCGACGAGGTCTGTATCGAGCCGCCCGATGATCCGACCGACGTCCGCCCCGCTCTCGTCTTCGTGCCCGTCCCCGAGCAGAAGGCCGGCAAGAATCGCGTCCACCTCGACCTTGCCCCCCACGACCAGGGCGCCGAGGTCGAGCGGTTGCTGACGCTTGGCGCGCGTCGCGTCGACATCGGCCAGGGTGAGGTCTCGTGGGTGGTCCTGGCCGATCCCGAAGGCAATGAGTTCTGTGTGCTAACTCCTCGCGACAGCTGATTGCCAATGCGGCGATTGTACGCGGCCAGTGACGTGCGCGCCTACGCGCGCTGTAGGCGACAGTGGTGGTACGAGCGGCGTTCGGCTGAACTCGCCGCGCTGGAGCCCGCCGTTATCGCGCGGCGTATGGCCGCGCTACGCCAGCGGTACGGTTCGGGGGTCGAGGACCTGCCAACGTACCGGCTGCTGGCAGACCTGTCGGCGCGCGACGCGAACCTGGAGCGTGGCGCGCGCGTTCACCGCGCCCACGCCGCGCGGGCGCTGCGTTCTAACGGTTGCTTGCCCGTGGCGGGGCTGCTCGCCGGTACACTGTTACTCTTATTCCGGCTAGGCCGTTATATATAGGCAGGACTGTGACGCGGATCCCGACGATTAATGGGCGTGTCCGTGATAGTGATGGCGCCCCCCGTTAGTACGACGCGGCCTGACCTTTTAAGGTCAGGCCGCATCTCGTTATCGCGGGGCGCCCTGACAGGATTGCACGCACAGTAGCCGCGATAGCACCGCGCGCCTATAATGCCGTAAGAGGCTATCGCTAACGGCGCCCCGATGTTTCGCCGTCGCAGCATACGGTACGTACTAGAGAAGAGAGCTTGGGACGATGACTAGCCGCATTCTGGCGCGGGCGCTGCCGCCACTCGCGCTTGCTCTGATTTTGGGCGCCTCGTGGTGGTCCGCGATCCCCGCACGGGCCACCAGCCATGCCAGCGCGCGATCGGGCGCCTCTGGAGCCGGGGTTGGCGTCTCCATATCCGGCGTTCAAGCTGGCTTCCCGTTCAGCGGCGGCGCGACCTACCGCCTCAACGGGCCGTCGACCGCCTATCCGGACGCGGTGTGGATCCCCGTGCGCGTGACGCTGCGCAACGACCAGGGCGCCAACATCACGGACGGCCGTGTCGTCATCACCGACGACCCCCAGGGCAATGGTAACAATGGTAATAATACCGGCCCCTCGTACCACACCGACTACACGGCGGACGTGCAGCTGCCGCAGGGCTCACGCAAGGCGGTGACGCTCTATGTCCGCGCGGCCGATCTCGGCTCACAACTCACCGTCTCGCTACAGGTCGGCGGCAAGGCCGTCGATGCGCGCTCCGCCACGCTCCAGCCGCAGTCGGGCGATGCGCTCGCCGTTGGCGTGCTCTCCGACGATACTGCCGTGCGCCCGGCGTTCCAGGCGCTCAAGCTCGACGATACCACGGTGGCGGCGGCCCAGTTCGGTGAGGGCACGATGCCGCTCGACACGCAGCCGCAGACGCTCGACAACTTCGACCTCATCGTGCTCTCCAACTATTCGTCCGATACATTGACGGGGGCGCAACTCGACGCGCTACGCGCCTGGGTCCACGGCGGCGGCGCGCTGCTCGTGGTCGGCGGCGCCCACGCCCAGAAGACTATGGGCCATCTTCCGACCGACCTGCTGGCGGCGACGCTCAACGCGACGACCGTCGTGTCATCCCTTCCCGAGGTGGCGCGGCTGGCGACCGCGGGTGGAACGGGCGGCGGCCAGGTCGCGTTGAGCGTCGCCGTCCCGCGGCCCGGCGCCACGGTCCTGCTGGCGCACAACAGCGTGCCCCTCATCGTCGATCTCCCCGCTGGCCGCGGCCACCTCGTCTACAGCGCGCTCGACCCGGCGTCCAACCCTCTTCAGAGCTACTCGCCTCAGGCGCAGAGCACGTTCTGGGAGCGCGCGCTAACCCCCGCGCTACAGGGGCCGCGCGACGCCCTCGTCGAGAGCGGCATGCAGGACAACACGACGTCCAACTTCGGGCAGCCAGGCCAGAACACCCTGTCCGGCGTCACCGGCGATGTCGGCAAGGCCTACTCGCGCGGCTTGCCCGCGCTGCAAATCTATGTGTTCCTCATCGTGCTCTACGTGCTCGTGCTGGGGCCAGGCAACTACCTGTTGTTGCGCTGGCGCCGCCGCTTGGAGTGGAGTTGGGTCACCATCCCGGTCGTCGCCGTGCTCTTCGGCGCCGGCTCGTTCGGGATCGCCTACGCCCGCAACGGCGGCGATGTGCTCGCCAATGTCGATAGCGTGGTCTACCTGAATCCCGGCGCGCGCGCGATGCAGACCGACTCTTACATCGGGCTCTTCGCGCCCTTCCGTGGCGACTACGATCTCACCGCCTCCACTGCCGTCCCGACCCTGGTCTGGGGCCTGGGCAACGATACCGCCAACGGTCCGTCGCTCGGTTCGTCGGGCTCGCCCCTCGGCATGCGCGTTGACCAGGGCGCGACGCCGCTCACCGCGCACTTGATAGGGTTGCAGATGTGGTCGCAACGTAACATTGGCCTGCACCAATTGCTGCCGCAACAGGGCGCGGTGACGGGGCGGCTCGTGTTGTCCGGTAAAACGGCCGCCGGTACGGTGACGAACAACACGACGATGATTTTGCGCGACTGCGTGGTCGTGGGCGCCAGCGGCGCCAGCGCGGTGTTGCCGCGCATTAACCCCGGCGAGACCGTGCGCGTGTCCTCGTTTAGCCTCGACAGCGGCCTCGGCGGGAATCCGGGCGCCTCATCCGGCCTCAACGGGACGCCAACGGGTCCGTTGAGCGGCCTGTACAGCAGCTACAATGGCGGCGGCAAATCCGGCGCGCTGGCCGCGACCGATCGTTACGACAACATCCTCGGCGCGGTCTTTCCCAGCGGCTCCGCCGCCACGATATCCGCCCCGCTCACGCTGATCGGCTGGAGCAATACACCAATCGGCCTGTTCTCTGTCAACGGCGCGTCGCCGCGCCGCACCGATCTCGACCTCGTGGTCGCGCCGCTCGGCCTGAGCGTGTCGCCAGGCTCTTTCACGCTGGCGCCGGGTGACCTGCCCGTAGGTGTCGTTGGCACGTCGGTGAGCCAGATCAACGGCTCCAACGGGCTGACGCTCAACGCGGGCGACCGCGTCGACGTGCAGCTCGCGCTGCCCGCGACGACCCTCACACGCCGCGTAGACACGCTCTCTCTGGTCGCTAACCCGACCAACGGCTCGTCCTCGCTGGCGCCCTCGACCGCCCAACTGTGGAACTGGCGGACGCGGCACTGGCGCGACGTCGACCTGAGCAATGGTTCGCTTGACGTCAAGAACGCCGCCCCCTATGTGTCGGACGACGGGCGTGTGTTGCTGCGGCTGGAAGCGCCGTCCGGTAGCAGCCTCTCTTTCAACAACGTCGATCAGAACATCCAGATCGGCGCTTCAGGGAGTATCCAATGACAACAGCTCTAGAAACGCCGGTAGCCCCCGTCGAGGGCGCCGCTAACGCCGCTCCGCCGATGCTGTGGGCCGAAGGGCTCACCAAGAGTTACGCGCGCACGCGCGCCCTCGATGGGCTCTCGCTGCATGTGCCGCGCGGCAGCATCTACGGCTTCGTGGGTCCCAACGGCGCCGGCAAGACGACGACGATGCGCATCCTGGCTACGCTGCTCGCTCCCGACAGCGGCGAGGCCTACGTCGATGGCCGCCCGCTGACCTCCAACCCACGGGGCGTACGCGCCAAGATCGGCTACATGCCCGACTTCTTCGGCGTCTACGATAACCTGACGGTGAGCGAGTACCTCGACTTCTATGCCGCCGCCTACGGTGTCCCCGCAGCCGAGGCGCGCCGCGCCATCCCCGAATTGCTCGAATTGGTCGACCTCGGGCCCAAGCGCGCCGACTTCGTGGAGGGACTTTCGCGCGGCATGAAGCAGCGCCTGGGTCTGGCGCGCTGCCTCGTGCACAACCCCGAGGTATTGCTGCTGGACGAGCCCGCCTCGGGTATGGACCCGCGCGCGCGCTACGAGATGCGCGAAATCGTCAAGGAACTACAGCGCCTTGGCAAGACCGTGTTGGTCAGTTCGCACATCCTGCTCGAACTGGCCGAGATGTGCTCGCACATTGGCATCATCCAGGGCGGCAAGCTGCTGCGCGAGGGACCGGTCGGCGCGATCCTGGGTTCGCTGCGCGGCGCGCGCGCCGTGCGCGTCGGCGTGATGGGCGACGCGGCCAACCGGGAGACCGCGGCGGCGGTGCTGGCGCGCCAGCCGGGCGTCGGCGAGGTACAGGTCGTCGGTGACGACCTGGAAGCGACGTTCACGGGCGACGACGCCGCGACGGCGGCGCTGCTACGCGCGCTGGTCGATGCCGCCATCCCCGTGCTGCACTTCGCGCCGGCCGCCAGTTCGCTGGAGGAGATTTTCATGCAGCTGACCGAGGGGTCGGAGGGGGCGGAAGGGTGATGCGGGTCAACGCGGTCCTGGGCAAAGAGATCACGACGCGTATGCGCGGCTGGCGCGCCGCCGCTGTCATCACGATCTACTTGACGTTGCTGGCGGTTGTCTCGCTGCTCACGCTCAGCGGCCAGAACACGCCGCAGAGCTACTCGCAATCGGCCAGCGTGGGCGCGTTCCTCTTCGTCCTGCTGGCCAGCTTCCAGATGGCGCTGATCATCTTCGTCACGCCGGCGTCGACGGCCGACGCCATCAGCGGGGAGCGTCAGCGCCAGACGCTCGAACTGTTGCTGGTGACGCGATTGTCCTCGCTGTCTATCGTGCTGGGCAAGCTCGTGGCGGGGCTGGCCTTCGACGTGCTGCTCATCCTCTGTTCGTTGCCCCTGTTCAGCCTCGTCTTCCTTTTTGGCGGGGTCGACCCAGGCACGTTCGCCAGCGTATTCGCGATCTTCCTGGCCTCGACGCTCCTGATTGGGTCGATGTCGCTGTTCATCTCCACCATCATGCGGCGCAGCGGCGCGTCGGTCATCATCAGCCTGCTGGCCACGCTGGCGCTCACGGTGGGACTATTCCTATTGAGCCTCTACCTGATCTTCAGCGCGTCCAACAACGGCGGCGCCTCGGGGATTCCCGCGTCCTTCCCGTTCGTGGCCTATCTCGACCCGCTGATCGGGTTCATCGCGGCCGTCGTCGGCACGGGGGGGGTCTTCCAGAACACGACCTACTTCACCGGCGGCCTGCTCAATCTCTCCTTCTGGTCCGATCAAGCCATCGTCGATGTGCTGCTCTCAGCCCTGTTCATCCTTGGCAGCGTGCGCCTACTGCGCCCGCGCTGGTCACCGCGCCAGCAGCGCGCCACGCGTCCGGCCGTGGCCGCCTCGACGGGAGGTGAAGCATGACAGCAGGACGGCCCCCCTCTCCCGCGCACGGGAGAGCCGGTTGGGCTGTCGGCTCCGCAGAGCCGAGAGCCCAATCCGCATGGGAGGGGGGTGAGGACGACTTCACGGCCCGCGTGCTGCGGCGCATGGCCTGGCGCCATGCCGTGCCGTGGCTCGTGCGCGGGCTGGCCGCGGGGCTGGCCGTCGCCGCCGCACTGCTGCTCGTAGCGCACGTCGTCCCCTGGACCGGGGCGGCGTGGTGGGCGCTGGGCGCTTTCTGCGCGCTGACGCTCGGCGGAGCCGGCGTGGCGCTCGTGACTCACCCGAAGCCGGCGACGACGCTGCGCCACGCCGATCGGCTGCTGGGGCTGCGCGATCGCCTGACGACAGCGTGGGAGTTTGGCGGCCGCGCGGACCCGATGCTGCGTTTGCAGCGCGACGAGCTCGTAGCCCGCTCCAGGGAAATCGACCTGCGCGGCAGGCTCTCGTTGCGGCCGCCGCGCCATGAGGCGCTGGCCCCCGCGCTCGGGACCTGTTTGCTGCTGGCGGCCCTGTTGCTGCCGAACCCACAGAACGGAGTCCTGTCCGCGCGCACAGCCACGCGCGCGCACATCCAGCGCGCCACGACACGCATCACGACCGCGCAACGCGCCGCGGCCGGTATCCCGCCCACAACGACGGCCGCGCTGACAAAGGCCGATAAGCTGCGGCAGGCGCAAATCGCGCGCGCGCTGGCCCGCCTCCAGAAGGAGTTGGCGTCGGCGCGTACCAGCGCCCAGGCCTACAAAGCCCTTGCCCGCGCCCAGGATACTCTCAAGGCGCTCGGCAACCCGCGCGCGGCCGCGCAACGCGCCGCCCTCGCGGCCATGGCGGCCGCGCTGGCGCACAATCCGGCGCACAGTGCGGCCGCGCAAGCGCTGGCCGCTGCGCTGCGTAGCGGTAACCCCAGCGCTATCGCTCAAGCTGCCAAACGGCTTGCCGCCGCCCTCGCCAAGCAGTCGCCGGCCGACCGCGCCGCCCTCGCGCGCGCGCTACAGGCGGCGGCCCAGGCCGCGGGCGCCAATAGCGCGGCGAGCGCTTCATTGCAACAGGCCGCGACCGCGCTGGCGCAGGGCGACCAGGCAGGGGCGCAGAGCGCGCTACAGCAAGCCGGCCAGCAGGCCGCCGCCGACGCGGCGGGCGCCGCGCAGCAGGCCGCGCTCGACAAGACCAACGCCGCCCTCGACAGCGCGCGCAACGACGTGTCGGGTCTGAGCAACGACGGGTCGTCCGGTCCGTCCGGCCAGGCGGCCGGCAAGAGCGGCGCGACCACGGGGCAGTCCGGTAGCGCGGGCAAGGGCGGCTCCGGCAAAGGCGCCGGCTCACAGGGCAATCAACCCGGTCAGGGGCAGGGTAATGGCGCGGGTCAAGGACAAGGCGGTAAAGGACAAGGTCAGGGAAGCGGCAAGAGCCAGGGTCAAGGACAAGGCGCCGGATCGGGGCAAGGCCAGGGCGCTGGCTCCGGGCAAGGTCAGGGCCAAGGCGCCGGTTCTGGACAAGGGCAGGGTTCGGGTAGCGGGCGCGGCGGCAGCGGCGCCGCCGGCCGTAACGGTACCGCCGCGGGGGGCCACAACGGCAACCAGGGTGATCGCGTCTACGTCCCCGGCTCGCAAGGTAACGGCCGCTCGACGACGACCAATGGCTCCGAGGCCCCACCGACGGGCGGTAGCTACCAGCCGTTAACCGCCGTGCTGCCCTCCTACGAGCGCAACGCCCGCAACGAACTCAACAACGGCTCCGTCCCCGCCGCCGATCAGCCGCTGGTCCGGCAGTACTTCGACCGGCTGCATCATGGATAAGTAGTCAGTAGTCAGTAGTCAGTGGACGGATACTCACGATAGCAGCACGACTCGCCGACTACTGACTACTGACTACTGACTACTGACTACTGACTACTGACTACTGACTACTGACTACTGACTACTGACTACTGACTACTGACTACTGACTACTGACTACTGACTACTGACTCCT